>Ga0210402_10001100_pt1 | contig 28518 bp, 31 predicted proteins | sample IncBWC7MmetaG_FD_161055 | JGI IMG/M metagenome (GOLD analysis project Ga0210402, IMG submission 161055) | Forest soil microbial communities from Barre Woods Harvard Forest LTER site, Petersham, Massachusetts, United States - Inc-BW-C-7-M | ecosystem: Environmental > Terrestrial > Soil >...
ATTGTGGAAGAGACATTGATAGGCTTGGGCGGCTGCTGGAAAACGGAAAGCTGTCCAAAGGTGATGAAGCGATTGAGGCTGAACCCCAGGGTCTGCGCCCCCGATACGTAAGTTCCGCGCACGGTGAGCAGATACTTGTGCCCGGCTACCAGAGTCGAGTCCCCAAAGTTCACGCTGAGTCCGTTCGAACCCCCTGGGGTGAGATCGCCTAAGGCCATCGGGAAAGGGGAAGTGGAAGATAGTCCGGCAAGCGACGCCGACGTTACGGTGATCGAGCCGGCCGTGGTCGCGCCGGAGTTCATGATGGGAAGCAAAATGGAAACGGTACTGCCCAGGGTTGTAACACCGGCAACGCCGGAGGTGAGGACAGGCGATTGGGCGAAAATCGGCTGGCACAGGAACGTCAGCATGAGGAGTAACCAGGGGAGTCTCGCGAAGCGCATGGGTGATCTCCTTCCATGAACTGTCGTTCCCGTGGGTAGGCAGCGAAACCTTACCTTAAAGCAAAGAACACTCGGGCGAGCGCCAGAGCGAGAAGTCCCATGGCCAGCAACAACAAAACACCCGGTTCGGGTACGCTCACGGAGCCGGGCACGGAAACGTTAACCGTCTGGATCGCGCTTAAATCGCCGGCGGAATTTTCTAGTTGCGCAGCGATAGAAAAAATAGAGTTCGGCGGGACGGGGCCGAGTGTCACTTCGAATAACTCCACGACTGGCGTCGTCGCGCCATTTGGAATCGAGAAGTCGGAGAGCACACCGAGCAGTTGGATGGGAGAGACAGAACCCGGTACGAACGCAGAGAAGTTGAAGAAGAAATCCGAGGCATTAAGGTCGGCGCCGGAATTGTTGATTACCGAGCCGTCGAACGTCACGGTACCGCGACTCGTTGTCGACTGCGAAGTTGTGGACAGCTGAAACGAAATGCTATCCGCTCGAACCGCGGGAGCCAGAAAAATAAGGGAGCAGACTCCCAAGGAAATCAGGGTCGGGATGAAAACAGAGCGCAAACGGCGGCGGTTCATAAGGCCCTTGTGTTGCGTCAACCGGGTCGGTGCCGGGAACCTCGCTTACAATTCGACTGCGCCGAGCTGAGTCTTCACGGGGGTGACCACTAGTTCGGCGCGCTTTAACGGCCCTACGGCAGGATCGTGGCTGGCAAAAGACATGGCTTACCGGCAAAGTCTAGAGATGATGCGCAACTCCTGTCAAGTGGTTTCCTGTCTAACGGTCGCCCGCATCGCTCGCAGCGCAAAGACTATGCATCTAATGGCCACCACCCAGGGTCGAAAGAACTATGTTCGCGATCAAAGCCGAACTGAAAACAAAGGGCTTGGTGCTGGGGAACGGGCCATTGCTGCACAGGGCTTTCATGAAGTTTCGCGGGTCGAAGGCCCTAAATGACAAGTTACCGGTAAGCACGACTTACCGGGAGTTGACAGCCAATTGCCCTTCATTTTGTAAAAACGTCTATCAGTCTCTGCGTCGGAATATCGACATTGAAATATACGGTTACTTCGCGCCCCTTATTGCTCGTGTCTTGGCAAACCATGATGTCGTAGGTATGACCCTCCTTGTGGCCTAGGCTTTGCCTTGTTACCTGCATATGGCTGAATCGAAGAAAGGTGTATTCCTCACGAACATTAATGACCACGAAAGCATCGTCTTCTGACTGGCCATGTTTATTCTCTTGGACTGAATCCAGGAGACCCCGTAATGCAGCCTTGTGAAATTCTGCCTTTTCTTTATTTCCGGATTCCGAGTTAGCTATGAAAGCTATGTAGTGCAGCTCGGCATCGACAAAGACCTTTTCCAAAAGTTGGTTGACCTTCTTCAGCGCCTGGTCGAATTTCTTGTTGTTGAGAAGGGAGGAGAGCGGCTTAATCTGGTCCGGGTCAGCCTCACACTCATACTTGCTCGCGGCACAGTCGATGCGCAACGCCTTGAAATCAATTTTCAAATCGCCAGATTTTAGCTGCTGCAATGCTTTTTCATAGCTAGCCGTCGCGGCTGGGTTGTCCTTCCCATGGGCAAGAGGAGTACACAACAGCAGGATCGCCAGCTTCCATAGCAGCCTTGGTCTCTTCACTTATGTCCTTCTCCGGGCTCTCTAATCCAGGGTTAGCGTACTGCTATTTTGCAGAGAGTGTATCGCAAACCTTGCGAAAAAGGCGGTAGGTCCTGATTAACACGGAAGTATGATCGCATTTGCAAGGCGGGTCTGGCATGCCCGGCTACGGGCAGTCTACCAATAATAACTTTACTTCGCTTCAACTACGGCGTATGGTCATTTTGCAAACTGGCAGAGCGACTAGGTACGGCGCCGTTGGTCTTCTTACCGGGTGCTTTCTTCCGTTCAGACAATGCCCTCCTTCACTTTGCCCTAGCGGGTCCGTCCCCCCCATTGCCCTCGGAGAGGAGATCACCATGACAATCAATCGCATCGCTCGCATCGCATTGTTCGCTTCACTCGCAGTTTTGCTCTCTGCATTTCTCGCCAGCAGCGGCGGCAATCCCGCCGCCAAGGCCCAGCCTCATCACGATCTATCCGGCGGCTGCATTCACGTCGGTGGCACGGTCATCACCAATTTCGGCGCCGTCGATCCCAACACTACGTTAGGCCCGGCGACGGGAGATTTGCGTGGCGCCGTGGCTGCAGGTTTACTTGCGCCCCCGCAGCCCGGCCCCAATGGTACCGTCCTGTTTCACATTCAGCATCACTGGGTCACCGAAGCCGGCGACAACATCTACTTCGATCCGGCCGTCGCAACCACGATTCCTCTCTCGCAAACGCGTTTCGCCTTCACCAGTTATCCCGTGCACATTTCTGGCGGTACCGGCAAATTCGCTGGGGCTACCGGGGATCTCATCAATATCGGGGAAGCCGACCTGCAACTCGGCACGGCCATCCGCTACTCCGGCCAGGTTTGCTTCGCCGAATCGGACTGACTGTTCGAGCCGGGGCGCAATTCGTATTTTGGGGTGGCAATTCGCAGAAACTGCCGGGCGCGCAGAAACGATTCACGGCTGGAGCCGACCCGGCGATGCGCTCTGCGGCGTTCGCCGTGAAATAGGGCTGCGGCGGCTCTCTACTTTTTGCGGCTTTCGCGATGCGAGTTGCCGGTAGCTCGTTCCGTCGCAACTGATTTTTCGTGTGCTCCAGCTTTCAGTCCAACTTTTCAGGCTTCACGATTCTGGGCGGATCACGGGCTAACCGGAAGTTATTCCGAGTCAGAAGGCTCGTTTTGTGGAGTCGAGGTGTGACGCGGTGGTTTAGGTGCAGCCTATCCGTGGCCGACTCTTTCGTCTGTCGGTGCCTCACTAGCTGTACCATGCTTCCGTCTTCACACCCCGCTCATCGAACCGGATATGCGGATTTCCCGCTGCCGGCTCTCGGAGAAAGGGTCACGATGTCGCTCACGGGAAAAGTTGCGCGTCCGTTTGGTAAGACGGACGAGACCCAGCACGTGGTACAAGGATGCCTCTGAAAACCGCTTCAGCCACACTTAGATCGCGTGAATGCGGCCACCAAGATGCCACCGAAAACTGGCAAGACTCTTGAGCAGTTCGTGCAAGAGTGGCGTTCCAGCGTTTCGGTGAACTTGAAAGGCAGCACAACACGGGCAGCTGAATCACATCTCCGTGCACACATTCTGCCAAAGCTCGGCAGTCTGCCGTTGACAGAGATAAACACGAAGGCAGTTCAGAGCTTCGTGGCCTATCTCGCAACTGGTGGACGTTCAAAGAAGACGGTGGAGAATGTATTGTTGACTCTATCTTCCATCCTTCGCAGTGCTAGGTCTTGGGAATACGCTTGTGGGAATTTCTCACTAGCAGCCCTGACCATGCCACGCGAAGGGGTGAAGAAGGAGCAACGCTGCTTCACTGACGAAGAGATGCAGAAGATGATCGCCAATGCGCCAGAACCACTCAGCACCATTCTTGCGGTGACTGCTGTGTTGGGCTTGCGCATCGGTGAGACTCTGGCACTTCGCGTCAGTGACGTAGATTTCACACACAGGATTGTCAGGGTGCGGCAGAGTGTTGATGCTGCCACCCGTGACGTTCAGGCTGTGAAGTCTCAGGCCAGCAGCGCAGACCTTCCGCTGCGTCACAGCTTGAAGCCCGGCTGCGTACTCACCTTCAGAAGCATGAAGGCAAGAGTGATCTGCTGTTCGTCAATCGCAAAATGCGTCCGTTGTCAGCGAACAAGCTACGGGAAAAGCAGCTTCACCCGTTACTGGTGAAACTGGGCATTCCACGTGGCGGGTTCCATTCGATGCGTCACGGTGCAGCCAGTTCCCTGCTTGCAGACGGTGCAACCCCGGCTGTGGTGCAGAGACAGCTACGTCACAGTGATCCACGGATTACGCTGGGAATTTACGGGCATGTGGTGGGCAGTCAGCAGCGTGACGCGGTTCAGAATCGCGCTGAACGCATTGCGTAGTACGGGGTAAATTGGAAAGCTCAGTCATTCTTAGAGGTGTGTACTGCTATGTGGAATTGGATGGGAACAGGTACAAGGACTTACGATGCGACGGCGCGTCTACTTGAACGTCTTGCAAGCGCACTCATTGGCTTCTGGATGGGGATAACCGCTGCGCGTTACTTTGGCCCTTCGGGTAGGCTGTACGGCGGCCTGTTCGCACTAATGCTAGCCACCATGCTTTTCTGGGTTGCAGACAATCGTGCTAAGAACCAGAGTGAGCTTCCTTCACTTCGGACTAAATAGTTCAATTGGTGCCGAACGCCTTATTGGTGCCAAATGGCTCAACAAAGCATTGGGAATCAAGAAGATTGGTAGGGGCGGTGGGGATCGAACCCACGACCTTCGGCTTAAAAGGCCGCTGCTCTACCACTGAGCTACGCCCCTGTGGACACAAACTTCAATTGTACAGGAAAACCATGAATCACGCCCGGCGCTCGCCTGGGGCAAATCGCGTCAATACATCATTCAATCGGCCGCTTCCGTTTCCATTCGTGCTCCCGGCGCAAGCGCGACTGGTGTTTCTTCACCTGCGTTTCAATCTCGCTGAACGCCTTCTTGCACCCGGCCAGCACATTCTTTCCATTCCCCGTGGCGTGCAGCGTTCCATTCGGCAACGACAGCGTCAGTGCGCACGATTGCTCTTCCGTCCTCTGATTCCTTGAAAAAACTCCCTTCAACTGAATCATATCCGGCTGGTAACTTTTCAGCAGCCGATTCAATTTATCAAGCCGCCGCATCACCTCGACTGCCACTGGTTGTTGCGCTTCCACGTGCTTATAGCTGATCGAAACGTTCATGGTTGCACCTGTAGAATTGAAAGCAGAATCTGGCGGGATTGCGAAGCAGTTCCATTCTGCGCCGCATAACATCGCAAGCATAACAAGCCGCAATCCCCCGCGCAACGCCAGTCGATTGACTTCCAGTCCGTGACTTCCTCGCTAACCGTAGCCACCCAATGCGCTCGAAAAAAACTCCACGCCCCACTCCGCTTCAGAACGTCGCTTGCGCGTCGCCCCGGCCGGCTGGTCCTACCCAGACTGGTCCGGGTTCGTCTATCCTCCCCGCCGCCCCAAAAACCTTCACGAGGCCACATTCCTCGCCCAGTTTTTCGACACCATCGAAATCAACGCCGCCTTCTATCAACCTGTCCGCCAGACCACACCGCCTGGATCGATCGTGTGGCCGCAAATCCCTCGTTCATGTTCACCGCCAAGCTCTGGCAGCACTTCACCCATGAACCCTCCGCGAATGTCGAAGACGAACGAAACGTCCGCGCCGGCTTCGACGTTCTCCGCGAAGCAGGCAAGCTAAGCGCGGTGCTCCTCCAATTCCCTTTTTCCTTTCACAAATCGCCAGAATGTTCAGTCCACCTGTCCGCGCTGCTAAAACGGTTCACCGATTATCCCCTCGTCGTCCGACTCCGCCACTCGTCCTGGCAAACGCAAGCCACTCTCGATCTCCTTCGCGAGCACAACGCCGGGCTTCTGCAACATCGATCAACCCATCATCGGAAATTCCGTCACGCCAACCGCACAAGTCACCTCACCCACGGGCTATGTGCGCTTTCACGGCCGCCGCCACGACACCTGGTTCAGCGACGGCCCAAAGCTTCCCGCCCACGAACATTACAACTATCTCTATTCTCTCGACGAACTCAATCCCTGGGTCACGCGGATCCAGGAAGTCCAGAAACACACCCGCGGCACCTTCGTGGTCACCAACAACCATTACCAGGGCAAGGCCGTCGTCAACGCCCTGCAACTCCTCAGCATTTTGAAAGGAACAAAACTGAAAGTACCCGACGATCTCCGCCCGCACTACCCGCAGCTTGAAGAAATCGCCAGCGGAATGCCGGCAGCTCCGACACTTTTCCCGCTCGGCTCACCAACTGGGAAAAAATCGAAGGAAACTATTTCTTGAAGAGATTTTCAAACGCCTGCCGGGCATCCAAAGGCCGCCCAGTTGAGGGAGGTTCCACGGGAACCTGCGCCGGCTGCATATACGATGTCGGAGCCGTATCTTTCTCCACCGTCATTCTAAATTCATAAAAAGTGCAATCGTTCTTCGCATCCTTTGGTGTAACGCGCGCGGGCACCGGCTGCGTACACTCAAATTGCGCGCCAGAATCGAAGAATCGGCACTGCTTGCAACAATGCAGCTCAAACCCGCATTTCGGGCATTTTCCATTCGCATCAAACCCCGAAACCAGCACTGCCCCGCAATTCGAGCAGCGCGCCCGCGTCACCGTTCCCACCATCCGCGGCGTCCGCGGCCCCAGGTGGTCCGTGGCTCCACGCGGTCCGCCCTGCGGCGGCTTGCGATCTGGTCTTTCTTTCTTTTCGTGCTTTTCCGCGTCACGATAGCCGCGGTGGCCGTACTTGCGATCCACAAACGCCTCCGTCCGTCAGCTTCAACGGACTGCCACTTCAACGTGCATTTACACAACTACAAAGCGGATCTCTTTGCGTCTTGTATCCAATCGGGTTGCTACAATCGCTCAGCAGGCCAGCCTTCCCCAATGAAGTGTTCCTGGATTGCCGGGTAGCGAGAGCAGGAGATGGGACAACTATGTTTGTAGCCCTCTGGGAGTACGAAGTCAAGCCCGGTTGCGAAGAAAGCTTTCAATCCGCCTATGGTCCCCAGGGTGACTGGGTCCGCCTCTTCCAACTCGATCCGCACTACTGCGAAACTCGCCTCCTCAAGGACCTCTCCCGTCCCCGCTTCTACTACACCTTGGACTACTGGAATTCCGAAACCTCGTTTGACCAGTTCAAAGCGGCGAATCGCGAAGCCTACGCCACCAGCGATCGCACCACCGAACTCCTCACGCTCTCTGAACGCCACCTCTCCAGCTTCAATCTCGAAAACGTCTGAACGTTTGTCATCCTGAGGGCATCCGACGAGGATGCCCGAAGGACCTCAACGTCAAACTCATCTACAGCACAAAAACCCAAACCCAAATCCCAGCAACGCCTAACAAAACCACCCGACAAATCCATCCGCCGGCAAATCCGCCTGCAAAAACTTCCTCGGCGTCCCAGCGCCACGCAGCACCGCTTCCGCCGCCAAATACCCGCTCCGCACCGCACCTTCCATCGTGGCGGGCCAACCAGTAGCCGTCCAATCCCCCGCCAAGAACATCCCGCGTATCTTTGTCTCCTGAGTAGGACGCCAACGGTCCACCCCAGGTTGCGGGGAAAATGTCGCCGCCGCCTCTTTAATGACCGTAGCCTTCACCAATTTCGCCTCGCGCGCCGCCGGCAAAGCCTTCTGTACCTCTTTCAGGCACAAATCAATAATCTCCTGCCGCGGTTTCTGCAAAAGATCATAAGAAGCGCTGATCACCAGTTGCAGGTATTGCCCTTTTTCTTTCCCCGCTCCGTTACTAGTACCGTACAGGGCTGTCTTGTTAAAAATCCACTGCGTCGTCGTTTCCAGCAGCGTCACGAACGGCTCCGTCATCACTTCTCGGTCAAACCAGAAATGCACGCCGGTAATCGGCGCAACCCCGATTTTTTCCAAATCACCCAGCCGCGGCTCCAATCGCCGGATCTCCTCACTCGCCAATTCCGCCATCGCCGGATGCGGCAGCGCAAAAACATAAGCGTCGGCACTCTCACGCCGTCCACCATCAAACTCCACTCCCGCTACCGCACCATTCGCTACATGAATCGTCCGCACCGGCATCCGCAAATTCACTTCCCCGCCACGCTTCTCAATCTCCGTCTTGCAACCATCGTAAAGCTCCCCCAGTGGAACCGACGGCACCCCCATCCGGTATCCCGTGCGGTTCGACAAAAATCCCTTCCAGAAAACATCCACGCCGAATCGTGCGTCCGTCCGGTCCAGCTCTTCGTCCAGCGCGCTCACCAGCACCACTCGCCAGAACCGCTCAATCGCTCCGTCCGTCTGCTTCCTGCGCTTCAGCCACTCGAGCATCGAAATCCCGCCCGGCTCATCCAGATCCGCCGTCCGTCCCTTGCCGCGCAAAATATCCAGCATCGCCCACGCGATGCTTCGCTTGTCCGCCAGCGTCAGCGGCGCAAACCCCGCAAACGATCCCGTCATGTGGAATGGCGCCGGCAACATTCCTGCTTGCATCTCGCCAATTCGACCCTGCGGATCTTGAAAAAGCAAGCGATCAAAAAATTTGATTTTTCCTGCCGAGCCAACGCGCCGGTAAAAATCTTCCAGGTTCGTGCAGCAACCCAGCGTCACGTGCTGGCAGTTGTCCACATGCTCACCGTCGGGCAACACATACGACGTTGCCCGGCCTCCCAAAAAGGGTCTTTGTTCAAACAGGCGCACCCGCCAGCCGGCTTCAGCCAGCGCGACGCCCGTCGACAGCCCCGCCAGCCCGCCGCCGATCACGATCACATTTTGCAAGGATGTTCTCTTCCGTAGGTCGCCCGAAGCGCGCCTTCGCCATCAACATCATCTTCTCCGGCTTGGAGAGCCGCACACGATCTCCAAACACGGCAAAGTCCACCGACTCAATCCGCCCCAGCAGCGCACTGTAGGTGTGTACTAGCAACCACAGCGTCCCGCGGCTGTCTTCCTCAATTAGCTCCAACAGTTGTGCGCCCTCTTCATACAACTTCCACGTCCGGTCAGCCTCAAACCGCAGCAATTCCCGGACGCCCAATGTCGCCTCGCGCCGCCCCAAATCTTCTTTCGCGACCCCGTAACGCGCCAAGTCCTCTTCCGGCAGATAAATTCTTCCGTTCGAATAATCCTCGCGCACATCGCGAATAATATTCGTCAGCTGAAACGCCAACCCCAACTTCTCCGCCAGGTCCAATGCCCTCGAATCGCTGAATCCGAAAATGTGCGTGCACGTCAGCCCGACAGTCCCCGCCACTCGATAGCAATATTCCTTCAGTCGCTCGAACGTCGGGTATTCCTGGATCGTCAGATCCATCTCCGCGCCGCTGATCAGATCATGCAAATATCGCGCTGGCATCCGGAAACGCTCCATCGTGTCCACCAGCGCCGGCAAAACCTCCCGCTCCCCATATAAATACCCAGGCTGCAATGACCGCGCCGCGTTCCCATCAAACGCCTGCGACTGCCCAGTAACCGCCTCGTCAAGCGCCGCTCTCCACCGCGCCAGACCGCGCTGCTTCGCCGCTACATCCGCACCTTCATCCGAAACGTCGTCAATCAGCCGCATGAACGCATAAAGTGCCACAATCCCATCGCGCTTTTGCTTGGGCAGCAGAAAAAACGCCGGATAAAAATTGCTATGCGCCTTCCGAGCAATCTGGTGGCAGTGGCCATACGACGCGCTGATCTCCGCTTCCGTCGCATCCGCGGCAACATAGCTCGCACCTTCGCGCGCAAACCCACCGTTGCGGCTCTCGCTCGAACCGCCAAGCACATGCGTAATCAGCGCCCTCCCCAGCAAACCAACCTGCTTCACCTTGCTGACTTCCGGCCGCCAGTGCAGCGTGTTGTAACCAATCGCCTCAATCGCATCCAGCACCGCCAACCCGCCCCGGCTGAACATCTCCAAATCCACGCTCAGCTTCCCTTCCACTTTCCTCGCCAGCGGCATCCCCTTCGCAAAAAGTCCCCGCGTATACTCGATCAGCTCCTTCATGAGCGATTCGTAGCGATGATCGAATTTCCGCCCGACGATATCCGCTTCGCTCAGCCCATGCGCCGCTGCCCGATCCAGTGGAATGTAAATCCGCCCGATCTCCAGATCCCGCGAAACGTCCTGCCAGAAATTCGCCAACTGCAGCGCTGTACAAGTGGTGTCCGACAATCTTTGCCGCTCTTCGTCTCGATACCCGCACAAATACAGCACCAGCCGCCCCACGGGATTCGCCGAATGCACACAGTAATCCTGCACCGCATCCCAAGTCGGATACCGCTTCACTGCCTGGTCCTGCCGAAACGCCTTCAACAGATCCGCAAAAGGTTGTTTCGGCACATCCTTCGCCACAATCGTCTCGCGCAGTGCCACAAACACCGGATGCGAAGGCCGCCCCTCGTAACAGCCGTTCAGCTCCCCCTCCCACCAATCCAGCAACTCCAGCGCCCGCTCTTTTCCCGGAATTTCGTCGCCCAGGTCATCCGCCCACCGGCAGTACGCATACAAGTTATAAAAGTGCTGGCGCAATTCCTTCGGCAGCAGCCAAGACGCCACATTGAAGTTTTCGTAATGATGCGTAGCCAGCCATCGCGTGTAAGCCTGCGCCTCCGCCGGCGCACAACCATCCGCCGGCAGCTTTTCGGCAATCTTCAATTCGCCTGGGCGCACCATGAGCTGTATCAAACCTCTTTGAGATTCAAAAATGGGTGGGCTTTCTCTTCACTGGCAACTGGTCGCCGGCGACTGCCCATCGCTCACGGCCTAACTGCCAGCTTGATTTCCCCGCTCCGCGTCTTCATGCGCTCAAACGCCTGCGGCAGGTCTTCCAGTCGAATGTCTTCAGTGACAAAATCGTGCGCCGAAATGTCCCCGCGCCGGATCGCCTCCAGCGCCTCTCGAATAAATCGCGGCGTGTGGTGAAATGGCGAAATAATCTTGATCTCCGAGTAATGAATCGCCGCCGGCTCAATCTCCACGCGCGTCCCGGTCGGCAGCCCGCTAAAGAAATTCACCACTCCGCCGCGCCGCACCATCGCCAGCGCCTGTTCCCAGGTCGCAGGATTCCCAGCCGCCTCGACCACTGAATCCGGTCCGCGGCCCTCATCTGTCAATGCCCGCACGGCCCCAGCCACATCCGCGGCCTCCGTAACATTAATCGCCGCAGCCGCGCCCAATTTCCGCGCCACCGCCAGCGGCGCCTCGCGCCGCGCCAGCGCAATCACCCGCACGCCGCGCCGAGTCAGCATCCGCACAAACATCAATCCAACCGGCCCGCACCCAATCACCACCGTAGTATCGCCCGTGCGCACTTCCATCTCGTGCACGCCGCGCAGCACGCATGCCAGGGGCTCCACCAGAGCCGCGCTGTGGTCGTCCACTCCGTGCGGCACTTCCAGCATGTTCTCCCGAGCAATCCGCCCCGGAATCCGCATATACTCCGCGTAAGCCCCGTTATTGAACAGCAGGTCGTCGCAAAGGTTCTCCTGCCCGCGCCGGCAGTGATAGCACCGCAAACACGGCGCCGAATTCGCCGCAATCACCCGCGTGCCCAACCGCCACCGCGGATCCACACGCTTCCCCGTGGCCACAATTTCGCCCACCACTTCATGCCCAAATACAGCCGGTGGCTGAATCATTTTCGCGTGATACCCGCGCTTCCACACCTTCAGATCCGTGCCGTCGGTCAGCGCCAGCCGTACACGCAACAACACCTCGTCCACAGCCAGTGCCGGAACATCAATCTGTTCAATTCGCAGGTCTTCGCTGCCGTAGAGCACGGCCGCGGTCATTCGGGAAGGTACAACCACCCTCTCCTGGAGAGGCGCCTCTTCCAGTCCAAGCTCGCTTTTCTTTGGGGACGCTGTTTTCATTTGTGGGTGATCAGTATCTTCAACGAATCTTCGGTTGGATGCGCCGCCAGTTCTAGACCCTCCTGAATTCTATCCAAAGGAAACCTGTGCGTGACGATATCCATCACCGGCAGTTTCTTCCCCAGCACCAGCGCTGCCGCGCTTTCTTGGATGTCCACCGCCGCACTATAGCTGCCAAGGATTTCCTTCTCGTCGATCCCCACCGCCGAGGCTGGAAACTCTATCTTTGTGACTGGATCATTCGCGGCAAACAGAAGGACCCGCCCCCCCGGCCTCGCCGCCGCCAGCGCTTCCAGAACAACCGCAGGATGCGCCACAGCAACAAGAACCACGTCTGCCCCGCGACCCTCCGACCGGGCCCGGATTTCTTCAACTAGCTTACCACTTACAGGGTTAAAAGACTCAAGTGCCCCAAGCTTTAAGCTTTTTTCCCGGCGAGTGGCCACCGGGTCACTCGTATAGATGCGTGCGCCCTCAGTTTGGGTAACCATCAAAAGTTGCAACCCAATCGGCCCGCACCCGGCGATCAGCACGGTTTCCCCGGCTGCCACCCGCGCCTTCTGCACGGCCTTAACAATCGTGTTAATCGGCTCAATAAACGTGGCCTCTTCAAAACTCACGTTGTCCGGCAGCGCCACAACCCCGCGCTCCGCAACCCACGGCATCGCCTTCACATACTCGCCAAATCCGCCGCCGTTCGGCGTAAACCCCCCCGTCAATCCCGTGCTCTTGTACAGCTTGCACTGTGAAAACATCCGCCGCTCGCAAAAAAAACACTCTCTGCAAGGAATGTGATGAAAACTCATCACCCGGTCGCCGAGCCTCCATTTCGTGACGCCCCGCCCAACCGCCACAACGGTGCCTGCTAATTCATGGCCCAGGATTTGCGGTGGTTCCACGTACCGGTAAAAGATCTTTTTGATATCCGTCCCGCAAACGCCGCAGGCCGCCACCTTGATCAGCACTTCACCGTCGCCCACTTCCGGCACCGGCACTTCTTCCACCCGCACAATTCCTTTTTCGCGGTACACTCCCGCCCGCATCGTCTTGGGTATTGGTCCTAGCGTCCTCACCTGTTCAACTACGGTCCCAGGCCCGCTCATCGTGCCGCCGCCTCGCTAACCTGTTTCGCACACCCCAGCCCCGCCAAATCCTTCAGGTAATTTTCCAGAAATGCCGCCAACAGCGCCCCCGCTCGTTTGCTCTGCAGGCCGAACCGGATTAAGGCCGGCAGCGCCATCGGGTTCTTTGCAAGCTGCCCCAGCACTTTCGAAAGACTCACTTCTTTGTGCTCAGACAACGTCAAATTAAAATTGATTGGCAAATCTTCGGTCGCGGAGTCGCTGATCGCCCGAATCACCACGCTTCGTGCTCCCCACGCCGACGCGGCCTTCACAATCTCAAAACTCTCCATATCCACCGATTGCGCCCGCGATGAGCACGATTTTTTCTGGCTGGCCTTCACCAAAATCTCATCCGTCGTAAACAGGCAATTCGCATTCTTGGCTCCGCGGCCCAGCGCCATCTGCCGGAGCTCCCCATCCACTTCCAGTCGCTCCGCCACCTGTCCCGCATGCTTCAACTCAACAATCAGTTCCTTCGGGGCGATCACATCTCCCACACTCAGCGTATCGCAAAGCGCCCCGGCCAATCCGCTCGAAACGCACACATCAAAATACTGATTCTTATCCGCCATCCGCATCATCAAATCCATAGCCTGCGCCGCAGCCTCCGCACCCACGCCAGTAATCAGAACAGTGACCTCCGTGCCCCCGATCAACGTCCGCCGCAATTTCAGCCCCTGATAATCAATCAGGTTGAACGCCCGCAGCTTCCGCCAAGCCGCAAACTCCGCCTCTACCGCAAATGTAACCAGCACCTTCATCGGCGCATAATCCTCAGGCTCTTTTTCTGTCCGATCCCTTACTTCCTTGCTTCGTTACCTCATTACTTCTCTTTTTCACGCTGCCAACTTGATTTTCTTCGCCCGCCGCGCCAAAACATACCCATTCGCACGGTACCATCGCACCGCCCGCTCCAGCGCCCCCACCACCGGCCCAGGCTGAAATCCCAATTCCCGCTGAGCCCGCGAAGCATCCACAAACATCTTGTGCCGCGCGATCTTCACACCTTCCACCGGTATCTGCGGCTCCTTCCCCACCAGCCGCGAAAACGCGGTATCCAGATAAGCTACACCCAGCGCCACCCCGTGCGGAATCTTCATCCCCGGCGCCCGCAATCCCGTTATCTTCGCCAGCAAATCCAGCAACCCTTTCAACGTCAAATTCTCCGCACCCAACAAATACCTTTCACCAACCTTGCCTTTCTCTGCCGCCAGCAAATGCCCCGTCGCGCACTCTTCCACGCCCACAAAATTCAATCCCGTCTCCACATATCCCGGCATCTTCCCATTCAGAAAATCCAGAATAATTTTCCCCGTCGGCGTCGGTTTCCAGTCCCAGGGCCCCACCGGAGTAGTCGGCATCGCCACAATCACCGGCAACCCTTCTTTCGCCGCCTGCAAGGCCTCGCGCTCCGCCATCCACTTCGAACGCTTGTAGTGCCCCACCATCTCTTCCAGTTTCGCGTCGGTAAATTCGTTCGGCAGCTCCGGCCGGTCCACCGCAATCGTCGCCACCGTACTCGTGTAAATCAGTTGCTCCACGCCCGCACGCTTCGCCGCCGCCAGTAAATTTTTCGTCCCGCCCACGTTCGAATCGTAAATATCCTGCTTCCTCTTGGCCCACAAGCGGTAATCCGCTGCCACGTGATACACCCGCTTCACGCCCGCCATCGCGCGGTCCAGCGAAGCCGCATCCCGCAAATCTCCTGTCACATACTCCAGCGACAGATCGCTGATCGCCCGGTTGCTGCTCGACGCCCGCATCAGCACCCGCACGGTTTCCCCGCGCGCCACCAGTTGCCGCGCCACGTGGCTGCCCAGAAATCCCGCCGCCCCCGTCACCAGTGTCGTCATGCCTTGCGCACCGGCTCGCGCTTCTCGCCCGGCCCGCCCTCGAAATGCCACGCGATCATCTTCCAGAAATCCCCCGCCTTCGGATTCATCCCCAGAATCGCCGCAGTCTCATATCCCGTGTGGCTCGAGCACGGCTCGCAACGCGGATTCATCCCGCGCCCGAAATTCTCCCACACCGTCTTTTCCACCAGGCACTTGTACTCCTGCTCAAATCCATATTTTACTTGCGTGCAAGGCGCCGCCCAGCCCTGCGGTCCAAACACCGGACTTCCCCACGCACAGCAATCCAGTTCGCGTTCCCCGCGCAGATACTCCAGATAAATCGGCGAAGTCAACAGGTTGTACTCGCTCAGCAAATCGCTAGCCTCGCGAAACCTCTGCCGCATCTTTTCGTGAAACATTGCCGTCGAATTCCGGCACATCGCCTGCTCGGGATAATACGGCGACAACAGGTACCCATCCACATGCGTCCCGTGCAACTGCTCATACAACGCCGCGACGTCACGCACATCCGAATCGGGATAAATCGTCGTCGTCACCACCACAAAAAATCCCGCGTTCTTCGCCGCCTTCACGCCGTCCAGCGCTTCCGCAAACAATCCGGGCCTGTTCGTCCGTCTATCGTGAACCGCTTCGGTGCCCTCGAGCTTCACATTCCAGAAAAAGTTCGTATACGGCGGAATCATATGCAACCGCCGCCGAATCAGCGTCCCATCCGTCGACAAGAACAGATGCTTCCCGCGCTCCAGAATCTCCCGCGTCAGCCGCGCGATCTCCGGATACTCCAGCGGTTCCCCTCCGCAAATCGCCACCACCGGCGTGTCGCACTCCTTCATCGCAGCCATGCATTGCTCAACGCTCAGCACCGCACGCTGTTCGGCCGCCACTGCGCCGCTCCCGTTGCCATTTTTTCCCCCGAACGCGCTGATGCTTCCGCCCAAGGGATTAAGCGACAGCATCACAGGGATTTTCTTGTCACCTCGAAGTTTCCGCGACGCGAGGTATCTCGCGGAAGCCAGCACTAAGCCAAGGGGGTACCGCATTCGTTTGCTTAGGAAGCGCTCCGTTCGCGCTTGGTATACAAACCGCTCCGCAACCTGAACTCACCCGGCAAAAACCTGCACGCACAGTACTCTTCCGCGGGCCGCCCCTGATTGCGGTAGCGGGCCAGCGCGTAAACCGGGAAAGAATTCTTATAAAGGTGGTATTTCAAATAAAAAACGCCCGGAAATCCTGTCCCAGTAAAATCGTCTTCGCTCCACGATCCATTCGCGTTCTGCTGCGTCACCAGGTATTCCGCCGCTCGCCCCACCGCCGGATCATTCCGGTCCGCTCCGGCCAACAATCCAATCAATCCCCACGCAGTCTGCGAAGGCGTGCTGTTCCCCTGCCCCTTCGTCGACTCCATCTCATAACTAAGCAGCGACTCGCCAAAACTTCCGTCCGCCTTCTGCACCTGCCGCAGCCAGGCAACCGCCCGCGCGCAATAATCCTGCGCCGTCAGCGAAACCGTCTCCAACGCGCGCAACACGCCGCTCGTTCCATAAACGTAGTTCACGCCCCAGCGTCCGAACCACGATCCGTCTTTCGACTGGTCCTTTGTCAGGAAGCCCACCGCCCGCTGCACCACCGGATGCTCCGCCGGCCATCCAAATCGTCCGAGACATTCCAGCACCCGCGCCGTAACATCCGCCGTCGATGGATCAATCATGGCATTGTGATCCGCGAACGGAATGTTGCACAAAATCTGCCGATCGTTGTCGCGGTCGAACGCGCCCCATCCGCCGTCGCGATTCTGCATGCTCAGCAGCCACTGCACGCCACGCCGCAGCGCCGCCTCCATTCTCTTTTCGTCTGGAAACTTCACGCGTTGCAACGCCATCAGTACAAACGCCGTGTCATCCACGTCGGGATAAAAATCGTTGCGGTATTCAAAAGCCCAGCCGCCCGGCTCGGCATCCTTGTTCTTGATCTGCCAATCGCCGCCGCCCAGAATCTGCTTCGTCAACAGCCAGTCCGCCGCCTTCACCAGCGCCGCATGGTCGGCCGGCAATCCTGCCTCTTCCAGCGCCACCATGGCGATGCACGTATCCCAAACCGGCGAAACGCACGGCTGCAGGCGAATCGTGTCGCCCTCTTCAATCTCGAATCGCGAAAATTCCTTAATTTCGCGGAACGTGAGCGGATCGTCGACCCCGTGGCCCATCGCCATCAGCGCAAAAATCGAATTCATCATCGACGGATAAATCGCCGCCAGCCCATCCGTCCGCTCCATGTGCTCCAGCATCCACTGCTTCGCTTCCTTCAGCGCCTTGTTGCGCAGCGGCTTCCACGGCAACTTTTCATAAAGTTTCAGCCCGCGGTCCACCGCAAGAAACAGATTCTTCCAGGAAACCAGTTGCTTGCTCCAGCTGAAGGCAGCCGTCTTCTGCGACGGATCCCTGAATAGCTCGTCCACGCGCGCATGTTCCGGCAGACGGAAATCCGGCCGCAGCGCGGAAAGAATCGCCATCGGTATCACGATTCCGCGGGTCCAGGAAGACATCTCGTAAATGTTCAGGTAACACCAGTTCGGCAGCAGCATCAGCTCCGGCGGAATCGCGGGAACCAGCTCCCATCCCACCGCGCCCACCAGAGCCAGATAGAATCTTACGTAGGAATTAGTGTGCTCCAACCCGCCCAACCGGTGTATCACCTCGCGCGCCTTCGCAAGGTGTAAGGAATCCGGCGAGTCGCCGGCCAGCTTCAGTGCGAAATATGCTTTGCAGGTGGCATTCAGTTCGGAAGGCCCATTCGGATAGATCGGCCAGCCGCCGTCGGGCAGTTGCTTCTGGCGCACATAATTTGCCAGCTTAGCAATCCTCTCGGGTTCGGCCTTGCCCAGGACGTGGAGGTAATAAATGTAGTCGGATTCGAGGGTAGTGTCGGCTTCCAGCTCACCGTGCCAGTAGCCTTCTTCGGCCTGCACGGATAGGAGGTACTCGGCCCCATTTTTCACGGCGGTTTCGATCTTCTCCGCCCAGCCCTCTTGCCGCCACGGCGCCGGCGCCGGTGCTGTGGGTAGTTCCTCTCCTACGCGTACAAATGACGCCATCTATGCTCCCCCCAGAGCAGCTCAAAAGCGGCCAGGGATACACCCTAAGCCGCCCCCTGAAAACCCCTAAATTCTCTGATGCCTTGGACTTCCGGCAGGTAACGTGGCTGACCTCTGCCAGGTACCCCCAGTACTTTCTTATTATCGCCGTCGATTATAACTCGGTCAACGCCTAAGATGCCCATCCGCCAACAGCAGGTTGTCAATAACTGTCACACCTGTGCTCCACCAGGCGCGTCCAACATTCGATGCACCAAAACCTCTAACGGCCCAGGCAGTGGCTGCCCTTCCCGCTGCAGCACCGACGGTTTTTCCTGCAGCAACTTCGCAGGCAACTTCATCCACAATGGAGCCGGTCGCCCCTCGCCTCCCACATCACCACGCATCACCAGGGCGTGCGCCCGATCCAGCGCAATCTGAGCCGATTCCTTAAAATCCTCACGCAGGGGGTCAATCACGGCGAAATATAGAGACGGCTTCACGAATTGCATTAGCGAATTGCTCTCCAGAATCACCGCGCGATTTTCCCCACCGTTCGCTTGCCCGGCAATCTCCTTCAGCGCATCACGCAGAAGCGGCAACCCCTCGGCCAGATACCCTTGCTTCGTCCTGAACCAGAACGACCGCTTCGCCCCGGCCGCCAGAAATCGTGCGCTATCCGTTCCGCTATCCGACCGCGTCTCCCAATCCAACGCGCAAACATGCTCCTCCGGTGCGCAATCGCAATTCTCTCCGTTCTGCGCACAAACCCCGTGGCCGTACTGCGTAATCTTCCCCGCAATCCATTCCGTCTTCGGAAACGCCGCAATGATGTCGCACACCAGTTGCGTCTTACCAATGCTCCGCGTGTGCCCGCCCACCACCACAAGCCTCCACAGCGTGCCTTCTTTCATTGGTGCGATCGCCATTCCCTCTCCAGACGATTAGATGCTTCTCCGTGAACTCTGTCTTACCTGTTAAATCTTCTCTTCGATTTTCTTAACTCTTCCCGCCAACTCCGGCAACCGCGCAAACCAAAAATACGCCTCCTTAAACTGCTCCAACGGTCGCGCCGGCGTCCCCCACACCGTTTGCCCCTTCCGGATAATCTTCCCTGTCGGAATTCCTGCTTGCGCCCCCGCAATCGATCCATCTTCCAGTGTGCAATGATCCGCGATCCCCACCTGCCCGCCCACCACCACGTGATGCCCCAACTTACTCGACCCAGAAATCCCCGTCTGCGCCGCAATCACCGTATGCGCCCCAATCTGCACATTGTGGCCCACATGCACCAGGTTATCCAGTTTCACTCCCTCGGCAATCCGCGTGTCGTCCAGCGATCCTCGGTCAATCGTCGCGTTCGCCCCAATCTCCACATCGTCCGCAATCTCCACCAGCCCCACCTGCGGAAACTTCCAATACCGCTCCCCGTCGAACGCGAACCCAAATCCATCCGCCCCCAAGACAGCCCCCGCATGTATCTCCACACGATGCCCAACGCGTACGCCCGTATAAAACGTCACTCGAGGATGAATTCTGCAGTTTTCCCCGATCCAGCAACCCGCCCCAATCACGCAATGCGCCCCAACCTGCGTGCCATCTCCCACATGCGCATCTTCACCAATCACAGCATACGGACCAATACTCACATTCATGCCAATTCGCGCCAACGGCGCCACAATCGCAGTCGGATGAATTCCCGTAGCAATAGGCGCTCGCTCCATCATAAGTGCTGCCGCTTTCGCAAACGCCACTTTGCTCTTGCCGCTCCGCAATACCGTCTTCCCCGGCAAAGCGATTCCCTCCGGCGCCACCACGCAACTCGCCGCGGATGCCGCGGCCCGCTCCGAATGTTTCGCCGCCTCCACATAAATCAACTGTTTCGCCCCAGCCCGTTCCGGCGCCGCCACACCAGTAATCTCCAGCGCCTCATCACCCTCAACCCGCGCCTCGATCGCCTTCGCCAACTCCCCCGCCGTCCACTTCATCCCCGCCTCCAATCAATTCTTCTCCGTGCCCTCTGTGAATCCGCTGTGACCTCTGTGTGAGATCTTTCTCTTCTTTTGTCTTCTCTTCACAAAAACTCGTAAAGTGGTGGCTCCCCCTCCGGCCGGTTCTTCCACCGCGCATGAATCCAAACCCACTGCTCCGGATTCTTCCGAATTATCTCCTCAATCACCTTCGTAAACCGCTGCGTATTCTCCTGAACGTCCCGCTCCACATCTCCAGTCCGCACCAACTCCACCGGCGGCTCAAACCGCAACCGGTATTTCCGCAAATTCTGATCCCAATACGCATACCCAGGCACCACCGCAGCATCCGTATGCAGCGCCACTCGCGCAATTCCGGTAGTCGTGCACGCCTGCGTCCCGAAAAAATCCACAAACACGCCCTCGCCAGGCATCGTGTTCTGGTCCGCCAGAATCCCAATCGTTCCCGCTTCCTTCAAAACCTTCAGCATCGTCCGTGCCGCATCATTCTTGTAAATCGCCTTATTGCCCGACCGGCCGCGATATTCATTCACCATTTCATCCAGCGGAGCATTATCCAAAGGCCGCGCCATATAGTGCAGCGGAAATCCATACAAAGCGTGCGCATACGAAGAAAGCTCCCAAGCTCCGATATGCCCCGTCAAATAAATCACGCCTTTCCCGCGGCGCTTTCCCGCCAGAAAATTCTCATGCCCGTCCAGCACCACCACACCCTCAATATTCTCCCGCGTGTAACTCGGCAACCGCGCGAACTCCGCCGCCATCCATCCCAAATTCCTCGCCATGCCGTTCAGCACAGCCCGGCGCTGCGCCTCATTCCACTCCGGAAACGCCAACCGCAAATTAAGCTCCGCCGTCTTCCGCATCCTCGGCAACAGCAAAAGCAGCAGCCGGACGGTCCACGCAGACACCCCACGCGCCACCGCCCGCGGCAACACCCCCAACATCTTCACAAACGCCCACGCCACCGCGTATTGAATCCGCTCCATCATTTACAATTTACAAAGCACCCTATGAATCCCGGTCGGCCCAATTTCTGTTCCTGTCCCTTGAGCTCCACGCCTGAGTCGAACGACCGACTTCTAACTCTTGAACTCTTAAACTTCTTATTTCTCTGGCCTTCAACCCTCTTCTCCCCTTCCAAGATACACCGACAATGCTAAACTCCTCTTTCCGTGACCCAAAACAGCAACGAACTCCCTGATTCCCAGCCGCTCTCACCCACAGCGCGCTTCCTCTGGATCGCACTAATCCTCTCCACCCTCTATTTCTGCTATTTCCACAATCTAGCCGCCCTCGGCCTGGTCGGCCCCGACGAACCCCGCTACGCCTGGATCGCCCGCGACATGCAGGAAACCGGCGACTGGATCACCCCGCGCCTCTACGGCAAGCCCTGGTTTGAAAAACCACCTCTCTACTACTGGAGCGCAGCGCTAAGCTTCAAACTTTTTGGCGTAAGTGAAACCACCGCCCGCCTACCAAGCGCAATCTCCGCGCTCTTCGCCACTCTCGCCCTAGCCTGGTTAGCCCTCTGCCTTTACGGCGCCGAAACCGCACGCTGGCTCCTTCTCCTCCTTCCCACCACCGTTGGCATGATCGGCTTCTCCCACGCCGCCGCCACTGACATGCCTTTCGCCGCCACGCTAACCATAGCCATGGTCTTCGCCGCAAAACTCCTGAATCTAGTTCCGTCCGTAACTCCGCAATCAAACTCAGGCACAACTTCGACAAGCTCACGCCGTTCCTTTACCTCATTTACCCCCTCATTTACCTCCTCACCCTCCCTTACCTCCATCCTGTTCGGTCTCTTTCTCGGCCTTGCCACCCTCGCCAAAGTCCCCGCGGCCTTCATCCTTTCCGGCGGCGCCGTCCTTCTCTGGGCCCTCTTTACCAAGCGCTGGCGCGACGCCGTCCGCTGTCTTCATCCCGCAGCTATCGTAAGCTTCTGCCTCACCGCCCTACCCTGGTACATCCTCTGCGCCCGCCGCAACCCCGACTTCTTCCATGTCTTCATCATCGAGCACAATTTCAATCGCTTCCTCACTCCGCAATTCCAGCACGTCCAACCCTTCTGGTTTTACATTCCGATCCTGCTGGTCGCTTTTCTACCCTGGACCCCGCTTTTGGTCGTGTCAGCCTCCTTTGGCTCGTTCAAAATTTGGCACGAACGCAAACTCTCACCAGCAACATCCCTTTTCCTTTGCTGGTCCCTCTTCTGCCTTTTCTTCTTTTCAATTTCTAAATCCAAGCTGCCCGGCTACATTCTCCCCGGCATTCCAGCAATTGGCATCCTTTTGGCTCGCTGTCAGGTAAGCCTGATGCCCGTGTTCGCAAAATTCTTTCGCGCGCTTCTGGCGCTTTTCGGTCTTGTCTTCGCTGCTTCTGGAGTATTGCTCTACCGATATCTTGGACGCTTGCACGCTTCCCCTCCGACTGCTACAGCCTCACGCGCCGTCGCCTTTGTCCTGGTATCGTTTGCCCTCGCCAGCTGGCTGCTGGTTTTGTACAAGACGCGACCTGATAGTCACATTCCCGCTGCCGCTTGCTGCGTTTTGCCGGTTCTGCTGCTAGCCGCCTCGATACCAAAGCTGCTGCCTGCGATTTTTCGCTATGATCCCTCTGGCAAGACTGTGGCGGCAGAGATTTCCTCAACGAACGTCTCGTCCGGCTTATTTGTCGGCCCAATCCCCCGCGGACAATATTTCAGCCTTAATTTCTATCTTCACCGTGAAATGAAGGAATGGGACAGAACAAATCCAACGAAGGGTTACCTGCTCATGCCCTCAAGATTATGTAGGCTAGAGGTGAGCCCACCCTGGACGTGCAGTGTCGATCCGATTGAGCTGTCAAAAAGTGGCTGGTTTATTTATGGAGTGCGGCCAGATTCTTCACCTGGCGGGCTTGGCAGCGGGAACGCTGGCAACAGCCTGAGCAACCGGCAAGCGCGTTAAGAAAAACGTCACCACGCGATTCTCATATTCGCGCTTCTCATCATCCGGCAGATTCACAAAATTCCCGTGCGGAATCACGGCCTCTTCCCGCGGTTCCGGTGCCTTCTGGAACACCTCATGGGTGATCGAAGCGGTCTCCGGATCATCCGCGGCCTCGATAAACAGCATTGGCACTCCGGTCATCTTCGAAATCCCCGCGGAAAGCGGCGAATCGTTCTTGTGCTGGTAATTCATCCACTCAAAACACATTTGCGCCGACTTCACCATAAACGGAAATCCGCCCACGCCGGTCTTATCGACCCCGATTTTCACCATCTGCCTCGGATAGTCGTACACCGCATCCAGCGCCAGCGCCCGCACCCGCGGATCTTTTTCCGCCTCGCGAAGCGCCGCGTACGCTCCCATGTTGTAACCCCACAATCCGAACCGCGTCGCGTCCACGTCACTCCGTTTCGCCAGAATATCGATCGCCGCTCGCACCTCGTCCGCCTCGCGGTAGCCAAACGTCGTCACACCCGCATTCGTCCCGTGCCCGGCGAAATCAAATACAAACACGTTGTATTGGTGGTCCTGCAGGGCCGATACCAGCGTCAACAATTCTCCCCGGCTCGATTCATACCCATGCAGCAGGACGACCGTCGGCGCACCGCGAAATCCCGGGAAAAACCACCCTCGCCGGCTCCCCAGCTCCGCGACGGTAAAATCCACTTCGTCGGGACGCCCGGGAAAACTGGCCATATTTATTTCGGAACTGGTCCGCTGCGGCTTCACGATCCAATACGTCAGCACGCCCGAAATCACCACGGTCGCGATCAGGGCAAAGAAAACGAACGCCAAAACTACAATGAGGAGTTTCGAGTACCACCTGCTCGGATAATGCAGTTCATTAACGATGGACATGGGCTCGGGGGCTGGCCTGTGCCAGCGTGTCTAATTTCCTTCTTCCATGGGGTGATCTGTAACGCTTCAACAAAATCGTAACATGCCGATTCCGGCAGCTTGTTTCCCTTCTCGGCTCCCTGTGCCCGATTCGTATAGGGTTAGCGGGTTGATTTGGCAGGGCTTCCCCCGAATCGGCTATCATGGCACGTGGGCAAGCGTGCAGCACGCCTGCCCTCTCCGATGAATATCATTGACCTCCGCCAGACGACTGTCCGTCAGCTTGAGCCGCTGCTGCTTGAGGAAGCCCGCCATTGGCGCGACGAACTCCACTGGGATTACCGCAGCGCGCTCGACCTGATCAAGCGATTCCTCGACGCCCATGCGCTTTCAGGCTGCGTTGCGTTTGAAGGCGGGCACGCCGTCGGATATTCGTTTTACGTCCTCGAGGACTACAAAGGATTGATCGGCGGGCTCTATGTTTCGCCCAGCCAGGTCCAGGAGCCGATCGGCCGGCGTTTGCTCGACGAGATGCTTTTCAGCATGCGTGCGCTGCCGCAGTTGCATCGCATCGAAGCGCAGCTCATGCCCTTCGGCGGGCCGGTGGATGCCGCTCTGCGGGATCAAGGCTTCCGGCTGTACACGCGGCAGTTCATGCTGCTGGACTTAGAGAAGAAGTGCGATCCCGTTCCCAGCGTGAATTCCGGATTGCGGCTCGACCGCTGGCATGACCGTTATTTTGAACCGTGCGCCAAGCTGATTTATCTGGCATACGCGAATCACGTCGACGGCGACATCAACGACCAGTACCGCACGCGGAACGGCGCGCTGAAATTCCTGAAGAACATCATCCTGCTTCCCGGCTGCGGCCAGTTTCTGCCGAACGCATCGTTCGTCCTCCATCATCCGGAAAGCGAAGAACTCGCCGGCGCGATTCTCACCAGCGAGGTTTCGACCGGTGTCGGCCACACCACGCAAATCTGCGTGATGCCCGGCTTTCAGGGCCACGGCCTCGGCCGCATCCTGATGCTCACCGCCGCGGAAACCCTGCGCTCCCTCAAGTTCAGCGAACTCACGCTTACCGTCACCACCGAAAACCACACCGCCGTATATCTCTACGAACGTCTCGGCTTCTCCAAAGTAAGAACCTTCACCGCCGGCGTCTGGCCGAAATAATTGTTCAACGCGCCTTCCGACTCCGTTTCGTTCGCAAATTGACCATCGCATGCCGCAGCAGCATGTTCACCTTGGTCTGGTATCCCCGTCCATGGCCTTTGAGCCAGGCAACAACATCCTCATCTAGTCGCATGGTCACTGGTTTCTTTTTGGGCCGATAGTAACGCCCGATCTGCGCACCACTCCAGTCCAGCACCTCGGGCATGTCAGTCAAATCAACCTCATAGTCTTTCATTGCGGCGAGTGCCGCGATATTACTTGACTGCCCGGCCCAGCTCACCGGAGCCGCTCACCGCCGCCTTGGAGGTGAGCTTCTTTTGCGCCTTCGCGAATTCGTCGCCGGGGAGCCACTTGATTTCGCCAGATTGCGCTGCTGCGGCTCGCCCGAGGGCGTAGCCGAAGCTGGCCAGTTTGGCATCGCCTGTGAAATCCCAGGATTCGACGAAGGCATCGGCCGGCTTGTGGTAGTGGTTCTCGACGTAATCTTTGGAGTGCGCTTCGCCCCACGCGAGGTCGTGGCCTTTGAATTTCAGGCCCTCGCTGATGGAGAAGGCGGGGATGCCAACGCGGCCGAGGCTGAAGTGGTCGGACCGATAGTAATGCCCAGCTTCCGGATGCGCGTCTGGCTTGATAGCAAGATCGAATTCTTTCGCGATCTTTTCGACTTCGGGATAGAACGTGGTGCGTTCCGCCCCGCTGACTTCGACCTCTTCGGGGACACCGATGGGAGCAAGCGCGTCGTAATTCAGATCAATGACCGGTTGCACGGGCAATTGGTCCAGATGCTTGCCCAAATATTCCGACCCGAGTAAGCCTTGCTCTTCGGCCGTGACGGAAGCGAACAGAACCGAGCGCGGCGGCGCGGGCTTGGTTCCGGCCCAGACGCGCGCCAACTCCAACAAGATGCCGCAGCCCGTCGCGTTGTCCACAGCACCGTGATAAACCTGATCGCCTTTCGCGCGAGCGGGATCGATGCCGAAGTGGTCGTAGTGCGCGGAGTAAAGAACTGCTTCCGCCTTCTTTGCCGAGTCGCTCCCCTCAACCATTGCGACCACGTTACGCGAAGAGAACGGCCGAATCGACGACACAACGTGGGCCTTTAGATGCACCGGTAATTCGATGGGCTTGAAATCGCGTGACTGGGATTGCTTATAGAGATCGTCGAGATTCAACCCTCCCATGGCCACCAGCTTGCGCGCGACTTCCAGCTGAATCCACGACGCGGCTTTCAGCTTGGGCGTGCCCTCAAGCCTCAGGTACGAACGTTCGCCACCCCAGGAGTTACGCACAACCTCCCATGGATAGCTGGCGAGATCCGTGCGGTGGATGACCAGCGCGCCGACCGCCCCACGCCGCGCGGTCTCTTCAAATTTATAAGTCCAGCGACCGTTGTAAGTGAGCGCCTTGCCTTTGAAAAAATTGGGGTCATTGGATTCCGGCTCGCTGACAAAGAGCAGTGCCACCTTGCCCTGCAAGTCGTAGCCCTTGTAGTCGTCCCATTTATTTTCAGGCGAAGTGATGCCATAGCCGACAAAGACGATCGGTGCATCCACGTCGGCCGTTTCGGTCTGCGTCTCGTTACTGGTCACGTAGTCGTCGAGATTCTTCAGTTCGACCGGCGCGCCATTCGCAGGCACAAACGCGAACGTCGTTGCAGACAGCGCTCTCACACCCACCATCGGCACATCCTGAAAATAGGTGCCACCGGATCCGGCAGGCTTCAGCCCGTAGGACTTGAACTGGTCGGCGATCCAGTTAGCGGCCGAATCGCCGCCTTTCTGGCCGGTGCCGCGGCCCTCCAGTTCGTCGCTTGAAAGAAATTTGACCATGGCGCGCATGCGTTCGGGATCGATCTTCGGCACATGCGTTTTCTCGGCGACCACAACGCCGACGGCCAACACAACACAAGTAAGTAAAAGGGCGGATTTACGCATACCGAGACTCCCCTGAAGAGATTGGACCCGACGGAGCCCACTGTAACACGCGGAACATCCTGTGCAGAACACTCCCGGCGAACGGGTATCCGGGCCGCTGGGAAGAGTCGCGCTCGAATCCCGAATGCTAACCCCATCCCTTCGAGCACTTCCGCTGCTCCGTTCGAATGTTTCATTACATTTTTACAAAACCTTCAAGTAATACTTTAATGTCGGCGCGTCGACATTTTCTTCCGCGACTGTGAGCGGTTGGAAAGAGTTCGCTCTTCACGGATATGCGCTGAAGCCAAGAAGATAAGACGACAAGATTAGTGCAATTATTGGAGTCTAGATATTTCCGAGTTCGGCGGATTGCGCCCGGCCCAGCATGCGGTTGCTGATGACGGTAAATTCGGATATCAAGTCGTTGGTGTTCCCGCCGGCCACGGTCGCGGCGTCGATCTCCGTGGTCAGCAAAATCACCGCCGCCACATCCGCGCTGCATTCCAAACAATATTTCTCGAATCGTCCGGGAAGATCGAATATTTCCCCATAATGGCCGCAAACGCTGCAACGCCCGCTTAAATCAAATTCTGTACCCTTCGGACCCGTTACCATGCTGCTTTCTCCCTGCTCCGTAATAAAGATGCTCGTGCTTTTCGATGCGGAGCACATCGGATCGAGTGGATTGGCCGGGGATTTGCTTTGGAGGTACGCATTCCAGTGTCTTGATATGGAGAATCGAGAGAGCAATTCCGAACGCAAACGTGAAACCCCATGCCCCTCAACCGTCATTGGAAATATTAGAAAAAGACCGCTCAGGAAATCCTGAGCGGTCCGTTAGGAAATCATAAACGCGGGAAACCGATTATTTCTTAGGCAGCGCGCGGTCTTTCAAGAGGTTTTTGAGTTCGGACATGAATTCCTGGACGTCTTTGAAGTCCATGTAAACGCTGGCGAAACGGACGTAGGCGACTTTGTCGAGTTTCTTGAGGCGATGCATGATCATTTCGCCGATTTCGGTGGTGGTCAGTTCCCTCTCGGTGGCTTCATGGACCACGCCTTCGATTTCGTCCACGATGGATTCGAGCTTGGGCGTGGGAACGGGACGCTTTTCGCAGGCTTTCAACAGACCTTGCAGAATTTTCTGGCGCTCGAAGCGTTCGCGGCGGCCGTCTTTCTTGATGACCATGTAGGGAATTTCGTCGATGCGTTCGTAGGTAGTGAAGCGGCGCGAACATTTCAGGCATTCGCGGCGCCGGCGGATGGTGTCGCCAGTGCGGCCTTCGCGGGAGTCAATTACCTTGTCGTCGAGATGCGCGCAGAAAGGGCACTTCAATTGGGGATGTCTCCGTGATGCGTTTTGTCTTAAGAGCGGACTGCAAATGCAAGAGAACCCAAGGACACAGGCTGAAGCCTGTGCTAGCTAAAGCCAGAGCAACCCAAGAGGGCGGGGCGAGCCCAGCCCCTACGAAGGCTTGGCTGGTTGGGCTGCCAGTTCGGCTTCGATTTGCCTGCCTTCGTGTTCCCTCATGCGTTTTAGTTCGCCTACCGACCAGCCTTCGCCGATCAGAAGCGGTATGCCAGCGAAAGAGCATGA
>Ga0210402_10001102_pt1 | contig 28428 bp, 26 predicted proteins | sample IncBWC7MmetaG_FD_161055 | JGI IMG/M metagenome (GOLD analysis project Ga0210402, IMG submission 161055) | Forest soil microbial communities from Barre Woods Harvard Forest LTER site, Petersham, Massachusetts, United States - Inc-BW-C-7-M | ecosystem: Environmental > Terrestrial > Soil >...
GGATTCGGCATCATTGCCGCGTTCATCAACCTATTCCGGATCGGCTTACGAAAAGAATGACGAATGACGACGGCAGCTCAGGATGAGCCCCCCGAGGTCGTCCTGCGACGCATCCGGCGCATTGCCGTAGGCGCATGGGTCGCCTTTGTGGTGCCTGTCCTGATGACCGGCGGATGGCGCGGATTGATCGGATTGACTTGCAGTGGCCTCGTCACTATGATCAACTTCCTTTGGTTGGAGGAGATTGTCCAGGCACTGCTCCAACCGACGCGCCGGCACCTCGGGAGACTGACAGTACGTACTCTGTCGCGATACGCTCTCCTCGGTGCGGCGCTTTCGGTCACAATCTTCGTAGCTCGTATCAATGCCGCAAGTGTGTTGCTGGGGTTCTCGGTTGTGGTGGTGGGAATCATGGGTGAAGCTGTGTATTCGACGTTCCGAAGCTTCGCCGATCAAAGAGACTGATGGAACACGAACGCTCGATTCTTTACGGACCGGTCAACGCGCTGTGGCACAGCGTACAGCACCGCTTTGTCTGGGACATCCCCGATCACGTCGTCATGGCGCTGCTGGTCCTGCTGATCAGCATGGTCGTTTTTCCGCTCATGGCGCGGAAGATAAGCCGCGACAATCCCGGCAACTTTCAGCAGATTCTGGAGCTCGTCGTCAGCGGCCTAAAAGGCCTGCTCCACGACATCATCGGCCACGATGGTGATCGCTTCCTGTACATCATCGGGGGCTTCGCCGCGTTCATCTTCGTCTCGAACATCTTCGGGATCTTCTTTTTTCTGCAGCCGCCCACGAGCAATCCGAATACGACCTTCGCTCTCGCCCTCACCGCGTTTCTCTACTACAACTGGCAGGGTTTCCGGACGCAGGGCGTGGTGCACTACCTCAAGCACTTCATGGGGCCACTGCCCATTTTGGCGCCGCTGATGATTCCCATCGAGATCATCGGGCACTTGGCACGCATCCTGTCTCTGGGGATGCGCTTGTTCGGCAATATTTTCGGCGAGCATTCCGCCACCGGCATCTTCATGGGGATACTTCCCTTTGTCATTCCCTGGCCGATGATGGGGCTTGGCATCTTCGGTGCCTTTCTTCAGACCTTCGTCTTCATCATGCTGACGATGGTCTACCTCGCCGGGGCCACCGTGGTGGAAGAACACTGATTTTCGCAATTGATGACTTCACAAGATTTCAGGAAAGGAGGATAGGTAATGAGCAAGTTCAAACTCGTCTTGTTCGCTCTGTTCATCGTGATGATGGCCAGCGCGGTGTTAGCGCAAAGCACGCCGCAGGATCCGATCACCCAGGCAACGGCCGCGAAGTCGGGAGTTCGGTGGGGCGTGATTGCCGCTGCATTCGTTCTCGGCATTGCCGCCGCCGCGGGCGCCATCGGTCAGGGCCGCGCCATCGCCGCATCGGTCGAGGGCATCGCCCGCAACCCGGGCGCGGCAGGCGCGATCCGCCTCTCGATGATCATCGGTCTCGCTCTCATCGAGTCGCTGGTCATCTACGCGCTTCTGATCGCGTTCACCGTCTACAAGCTGTAACTCTCACGCACGGCGCGACACGGCGGCCCGGCGGATCAGATCCGCCGGGCCGTTTGTGTTTTCGTGCGTCAGATACGCGGCTTCGACTTTGCCACCGACGAGATAATGCCGATGCCGAGCAACGCCAGCGTGGCGATAGCGATCCAGAGCGTCGGCACATGCAGCATGTACGCGGCGATAGCGAGCGCGATGATGAGAATGACCCAGCCGAGTACCGAGAGATTGAACCAGTTCACGGAGTACCTCCGTCTCGGGACTCAGCAATGGCGGTGCCTGACCTCAGTCTGAATGCTGTGCGAAATGAAGCGCTCCAACTCAGCGCGCCTCGGACGACGGCCTTGGCGGGAGGCCGGTTCGTTCGGCTGTTTCGCAAAACAGGAAGAGCCGGCGAACATCGCCGGCTCTTCGAGTCAGGTTGCGTGTGGGGTTTGCTACTGCGTGCTCAACATCTTGTCGATCGCTGCCAGGGCTGCTTCGGCTGGGAACCGGCTGTCGATGGCGATCGACTTCACGGACGTCCATGCTCCATTCGCGTACGTGATGTAGCTGAGTGAGGTCTCGCTGGCATTGGCGAAGACGAGCCGGTCGGCTCGCTCGATGACGGTGATTGACCCCTTCCAGTCGGCGCTGAAGGTTGGCGGAGCGGCCAAGCTCCGCGGTTTGGGACCGCCATTTCCACCGCCGATTCCGACAGGGATATGCACGCGCGCGTCCGCGATCGGACGAAGCGTTACGGTGTGAATCGTGTTCGACTTCGTATCGCCGAAAACCACATCCACGCCGCTCTGCATCGGCGGGCTGACGATGGCGGGATGACGCAGGAGTTCTTTGTTGAAGGTCGGATCGACCGCGTTGTAGGCCTCATCGGCGGGTGCTATGAACTCCTCGAGCGAGTGAATCTCGATCGAGGAGAGAGCGCCCTTCTCGGTTGTCAGCAGGGCATAGTGCGCCGCTTCACTCTTCCCTGACTCTTCCCACCACACTGCATGAAGCAGGAGCGCCGGAACATCGGCAAAGGTGCCATCGGTCTGAAGCTGGGAAACGCGGCGGGTGATGCCGAGGCGAAGATTACTGCGGCGGCGGTACGGATCGTTGTCGATGGAAACCGCCGGCTCCCACTTGCCGCCATGGAACGACGTGAGCAGAAGCTCGGTTGAGTATCCGTCATCCGTGTGGATCCAGAGAACGAAAAGCGTACTGGAGTCGGAGTCATAGGCCAGGGCACCGCCGAAATGGAAGCCCGAGGTCATCGAGTCAGGTACGTAGAGATGACTCACATCCTTGCCGTTCTGGATGGTGAGCGCGAGCGTCTGCATGGCAACCATCGAACTGTCGGCCGGCGGGGTCTGGGCTTCGACGGTGTAGACGGTTCCATCCGGCGTCACGACCACATCGCGGTCGGCTGCCTGACCGAAGGCGGCTGCGGCGGTGAGTACAAAGGCGAACGAGACCAGAAGACGTTTCATAGTTTCAGGTTGATCATCGACCGAAGATCGATCGCAAACAGAAGACTCTTCAGATGGCGGAACTGCGGGTAGAAGCGTGCCAGCTCTTCAAAGTGTTGCTCAGCGGCCTCGACGTCGCCAAGCTTGTACGCGGCTTCACCGAGGAGATAGTGCGCATTTCTCACTTGCCGCGAATCGGCGGCGCACTCGAGGCTCTTCTCGCCGTATTGGCGCGCCCGCTCGTAATCTTCCAGATCGAGATAGCCGTAGCAGAGATCGATGTAGGAATCCGAGAGCGAACTTGGCACCTGAATCTGATCGAGGATCTTTTCGATCATCCGAATGCCTTTTACCGTCTCGCCGACGTGAAGAAGAGACTCACCGAGGTTCTGGTAAATCGCGACGCGCGAGAAATCCTGCTGCGACGCGTCGTCAAGGGTGGCGATGGACTCCAGCGCCGCCTCGTAGGACTCGATTGCCTTCGGGAACTGCGAATCCATCGCGTAGACGATTCCGAGCTCGTTGAGTGCGGCCAGCTTCCAGAACGTTTGCTCGGCCTGCGTCGCCGCTTCCAGCGCGATCTGACCGTAGAAGATCGCACGCTTCGTTTCGCTGGTCAGGCGATGCGTGTACATCAGCGCGTACGACGAGAGGAACGTGTGATGGGGGTTGCGGCGCCGCATCAGGATCATCGGAAGCGCCTTCACTTCCGGGCCTGTGCGCTCGGCCGCGATCAGGGCATGCCCCTTGTTGATCGTGATCAGCTCCCGGACTTCTTCGTCCGTGGCCAGCGTCAGCGCCTCGTCGTACACGGCGAGCGCATCATCGAATTCTTCTGCACGGACCTTCGCCAGAGCATTCTGGCGCAGCTCCTCGATGCGGCTGTTCAGCTCAGACATCGTCACCCTCGCTCTCCCCACTGTCTGAATCCCACGAGCCATCCTCTTCCTGGGCGCGCTTGAATTCGATGAAACTTTCCACTTCCTTCTGCGCTGTCGGGCTGAGGCTGCGGTACTTCTGCACCACCGTCTCGGTACGGTTCCCTTCGTCGAAGAAGTCGCCGATGCTCATGTCGAACGTCCCCAGGATTTTCAGCAGTGTGTCGAGACCGACTTTGTACTCACCCTGTTCCATCCGGGAGAGGTCGGACTGATGCACGCCGATACGATCGGCGAGCTCCACCTGGGTCAGCTTGCGCTGCCGGCGAAGCTGGCGGATCTTTCGTCCGACGAGCTCGAGCTGTGCTGGCTTATTCATGAGGGGTTTCGTTGACTTTTATGCTGCGGGAACCATAAACTCAGGCCAATCTACGGTCTTGCAGCGTCGCTGTCAAGTCCAGAGGGTCCCGAAAACGTACAAAAATGTCCACCTCCTCCGGGAACTCGTCAAAAGAGACTTCCACGCGCGCTTCACCGGCTCCGCCCTTGGCGTTTTCTGGGCGGTGCTGCAGCCGCTGAGTCTCGTCATCCTCTATTGGTTTGTCTTCACGTACATGTTCACCCGCGGTCCGGCGGTGGAGGGCAAGAGCTATATCGACTTTCTGATCGCCGGCCTGCTGCCGTGGCTCGGGTTGAACGAGGGGATCATCCGGTCGACGACGAGCATCGTCGACAACGCGCCGATGGTCCGCCGCCTGGCGTTCCGCAGCGAATTGCTTGTTCTCGTCCCGCATGCGTCGGCGCTGATCTTCGAATCGATCGCCCTCGGTCTTTTCGGCGGCTTCCTTCTGATCCGCGGTCTGTCGCTTCGCAGCCTGTGGTTGCTTCCCCTCGCGCTCGCGCTGCAGTTCGCGATGCAGGTGGGACTGGGCTGGTTTCTTGCCGCGAGCTACGTTTTCTTCCGCGACCTGATGCCGATTCTCGGATTCGTGCTCTCGGTCCTTTTCTATCTCAGCCCGATTCTCTATCCCGTCGCCGGCCGCTTCGAGCGGTTCTTCGCGTGGAATCCGATGACACCCCTCGTCGGTTTGTTCCGGAGCGCCATGCTGTCCGCGGCGTTACCTGCGGCCGGTTCGATCGTATTCCTTCTGATCGTCGCCGCGGGGCTCTTCACCGGTGGTTTGCTTTTCTTTCGCCGGGCGCAAGCGACGCTGGCTGATCTCATTTGACGTTATCCGACAATCCGAAGCAGGAGAGATGAATGTTCGACAGGAAGTTGATTCTCGCAATGTGTGTGGCCGTCGTCGCGCTGATGCCGTGTGCATTCGCCCAGGTTTCTTCTCCATCGGCCGCGGGCCAGCCGCAACCGGCAACCGCCACCGCCGGTACTGACCAGATTCCCGAGGGCGGCGTTCCGACCTGGATCCATCCCGAGACGCCGCAACACAGGCGAGACCGGCTGGCCGGTGAAGATCCCGGTCCGAATCCCGATCTGAACAAACACTTCTGGCGGTTCGGGAAGTCGTACCACATTGAACGCTACGAGCGCCGGCTCGCTGCCTACGATCGCGAAGAGGGAACGGTTCGTCCGCTGGCGATGGTGAACTTCGCGTTCGAGATCTACCAGCAGAACGAAAAGTACGTATGGGTCTGGATTGCCGATCCTGAGGAGCCGGCGCAGGCAGGGACAACGGGAACCAGCTCCACGCCGGTGGCGAAGAGCCGATACAACGATCTGGAGGTCAAGTTCTTCGAGAAGAGCAGGCCGCAGTTCAGCGCTCTCGAACCGCCGATGAGTGACAAGACGATCCTTTTCGAGGAGGCCTCAGACGGCCTGCCGAAGCAGGGATCGTGGCGAAACTCGCTGGCCGTAGGCGATATGAACGAAGACGGCTGTCCCGATCTCATCGCGCCGCCGCAGCGTGGTACCGCGAACTACCCGGCCATCTTCCTCGGCGACTGCAAGGGTCACTGGAAGATCTGGGACAAGACGAACTTTCCTCATGCATTCGACTACGGCAGCGCCGTCGTCGCCGACTTCAACAAAGACGGTCATCTCGACGTCGCCTTCGCCGTTCACCTCACCGGCGTGTTCGTTTACCTCGGCGACGGCAAGGGCAATTTCCGTGAATCGAGCGAAGGCCTCCCGAAGGACTTCGGCACGCGCCGCATCGCCGTCACGGATGCAAACAACGATGGCTACCCGGACATCGTCGCCATCTCCGAAGGCCCGAGCGTGCAGGGGATGGAGAATCCGCGGTACGGCAAGGTGCGTCTTTACCTGAACAAAAAGAAGGGGACCGAGTGGCAGGGCATCGACGTCGTCCAGCCCGGCGTAAAGACCGGCGCCGACTGGATCTCCGTCGGGAACTTCAACGGCGACCCCTATCCGGACTTCGTCTTCGGCAGCATCTTCCAGGGAAGCTGGGACATCGTCTACCTCAGCAAAGGACCGAACGAGTGGAAGGTGGTAGAAAACGATGGTGACCTGATCCCGTCGCTCGCCTACTACTTCGCCAGCACGACCGGCAAGTTCTCATCAAAAACTCACGACGATGCGATTCTGTCGTACGTGCGTTACTGGCCGACCGATCTCGAAGCGGCCGTCGTGCCGAAACCGTCGATCATGGAACTGACAGGCGTTGATCGTCTCTCCTTCACCAAGGATGGTGTGAAGCGGACGCCGATCGCGCACTGGAGCGGTCACGAGGGCGTCGCCGGCCTGGCGTCGGGTGATTTCGACGGAGACGGCAATCTCGATATCATCTACACGCGGTACAACCCGCGAGAAGCCGTGATCGAGCTCGGAGACGGTAAGGGTGGCTTCACCCGTGCGAAGACCGAGGGGCTGACGATCGCCCCGAACCGGAACTACGACCTCACGGTCGCGGACGTCAACGGCGACGGAAGACCGGACGTAATCGTGATGTACGAGACGTCGGGCACGTCGTCGCTGAGTGTCAACGACGGTTCGATTCACGTCTTTCTGAACCGGGGACCAATCCCGAAGACGAAGGCCTCGTCCCCTGAAAAGAAGTAAGGTTCGATTCACGGCCGGACGGGCGGACCGTCCGCCCGGCCGTGCCCGCGAATCCTTCTCGGCGTTTCGTTGGGGCATCATTCGCGCATCGCGGCCCCCGCGAGCGGGAAGCCCCGCCCGAGGGGCCGCCAGACAGGATTGGTGCTTGTGCCGAAGTGCTGTTTCGGTATAATCCACGCGATCTTGTCCCATCAACCTATGTCGTAACCACATAAAAATGCGCTCAAGGCATTGACTTCTGAGTTCAGAGGCAATACTGTTACTCAAAACTGGAATAGGTAGACAAGTTTTCAAATTCGGCGCGGGAGGTGATCGTATCGTCGAGAGAGGGTGACCACAATCCGAACAATCAGATTCAAACAATCATCGATGTGTAGGAGAACAGCATGAAAAAATTAATGGTTCTGGCCATGATGGCCACCCTCCTGATGGCGGGCTCCGCCTTCGCGATCCAGCGTACGAGCAGCAATCATCTGACGCCGGTCCCGAACGCGACCTTCGCATTTGGAGCGCCCGGTATCGCCGCCGGCCCGACGACGACGAACAACGACGACTCGTGCGATATCGGTACCGCACCTGCCGCGACGTTGCTTCTGCCGTACTTCGAGGTCGACCCGAATCCGACGGTTCAGGGTCAGACGACTCTGTTCACGATCACGAACGTCAGCCGCGCGCCGCAGATCGCCCACGTGACGATCTGGACCGACTGGTCGTTCCCGGTCCTCGACTTCAACATCTTCCTGACCGGCTATGACGTTCAGCCGATCAACCTCTATGACGTCATCGTTCGTGGCGTGGTTGCTCCTCCGAGCGGCACGACCCCGGCGACGACTCCTGGAGCTCTGTCGCTGTCGAACACCACCGGCAACAACAACCTTCTGGTTGCCAACGCTCCCTGCACGAACCTGCCGGGCGCACTGCCGGGCACCCTCGTCACGGCGGTTAGAACTGCTCTGACCACGGGCGTCTTCAACCCGGGCAGCGGTTTCCCGTCATGCTCCACCGCGGGTGGTGTGCATGCGAACGCCATCGGTTATGTGACCGTTGACGTCGCGGCCGACTGCTCCACCAAGTTCCCCAGCGACCCGACCTACTACAACGTGGGTACTGGTGAAATCCTGTTTGACAACGTCCTCATCGGCGACTACGAGCAGCTCGGACCGGCCGCGGCCGGCACTGGCGCTGCGTCCAGCTTCGACGGTGGTGGCAACCCGATGGTTCACATCCGCGCCGTACCCGAGGGTGGTGGCGCAGGTATCGGCGGCGGAGTACAGCCGGGAACGAACCTGCCTTACACCTTCTATGATCGTTACACCCCGGCTGCCAACCGCACGATCGATCGTCGCCAGCCGCTGCCGTCGACGTTTGCTGCCCGTTACATCCAGGGTGGCACCGGCGCGTTTGCGACGAACTACAAGATCTGGCGTGAAGGTGTCACCGGCGCCGGCGCATCCTGCGCGTCGTACATCAACAACAGCGCGATCAACATCGCGGAAATCATCCGCTTCGACGAGCACGAGACCCCGTTCAGCCTCGGCACGGGTCCGGTCTGCTCGCCTTGCGGCACGACCCTCCCGACGCTGCCCGAGACGTCTGCGACGAACACCGCGAATACGACTCAGTATCCGGCCCTCGGCGGCAGCGACGTTGGCGGTTGGATGTATCTCAACCTCAACAACGGCGGCGCTCCTGTGTACTCCGTCACGGGTCATCCGAGCGGAACGATCACCTCGGCTCCGACCGTCTTTGGCACGCCACGCGCGAGCCAGAACTGGGTCATCATCGAGATGTTCGGTAACGTTGGCGCCAACCGTCTGACGGTCGACTTCGACGCCGCATGGCTTGGCAACGGCTGCTCGGCTGCTGCTGCCCTGAATGGCGGCGTGGCTTCCGGCCCGGCGATCGGACCTGCTGGCGGCATCTTTGTCTGCCCGCCGGGACCGGCTGGTGTTCCTGCTCAGGTCCCGATGACCAACGGCACGACCACTCAGTGCACCGGCACCAACACGACCCCGAACGTTCCGTAACTCATACCCCAATTGCAGTTGCCGTAGAGGCGGGCCGGTTATCCGGCCCGCCTTTTTCTTTTGCCCAACATTTGGACGTAGACAGATCGTGGCTGTTTGAGTAAAATAACAATCCCGCGTATGGTGGTTCTCTGCCCGCGCGGTTGCCGATCGTCCCGTTTCATCGCCACGGAGGAGAGAAAGTGAACTCGATTCATCGCAGGTGGTTTTTAGTGTGTTCTCTGGCGTTGACCCTGATGGCCGCGTCGGCATTTGCGCAGGATTGGCCGCTGCCGTCTGCGACGTTCAATACCGACGTGCCTTGCACGGGTTGCCTCAACGGCAAGGACGGCCTCAAGACCATCGGCTATCCTCCGACGCTCAGATTCGTCGGGCGATTCGTCGATTCGGAAACTACGAAGGAAATTCAGTTTAATTTTCGGACCGTTCGCGCCCGTGGCGTTGGCTTTCTGGAGTCCGCGGATCCTGCGAAGAGCCGCATCTACATGATGCTGGGAAGCGCTCCTGCCGCGTACAACACGGACACGTTCTTTTCCCGAGAGGCCGCTCACGAGACGTTGTTTCCGGCTACCTCCATCCCCACTCGCCCTTCCAACAGCCGCTCAGGTGCAAACGGCCCGAACAATGAGCTGTTTCTGGAGTGGGATCGGTTTTTTTACGCGGAAAACGGGGGCGGATGGGCACTCGGAGGTGGTGACGGACAGGACCGCCTCTACGGAGTCGATTTTGACGATCGCGGGAACGTCTATCTGGCGTATTCGGCCTACGGTTGGGGAATCGTCAAGGACGACTTCGGCACCGGTGGAGACTGGATGCCGAGCATCTACCAGCATGTTGGTGATGCGACCGACGTCACCCCGATCTCGATCGTTCTCGTGAAGGTGAACGGTGATTACTACGTCGTCGTCACCTCGGGAAACGACAAGGCGCAAGTCTGGAAAGTTACCAACCCGGCCAGTCCTGAAAAACAGAGCGATCTGCCGGGCCGCGCCTTCAATTCCTATGCAAAAGATGCAACCGCCGCTCGCGTGGGCACCGTCGACGGCAATGGACAACTGCAGATTCTTACCGCCAGTGCATTCGTGACCGGAGGCACGCCGATCATCTCCCGCCTTCTCAGCGGTGGTCAGTACAAGTCCATTGCGTCGGACGGCACCAACTTCTACGCCCTATCCTCCATCGCCGGCTCCTCGTATGTCAGCGTCATCGACGGGAACACGTACGCGGAAACCGATGTGCCGATCCTCAATTCCAACAGTGGTGGTCATACTACGTTCAGCACGCCCGGCGGCATTCGTGCCGGCGGTGGCTATCTGGCCGCGTGGGGAATCGAAGACGCCGTCGGTGGATGGAACCTCCATCTTTACAAGATCGGCAATGGCGGTTCGCTGACGGAGGTTCCCCTCAATAATTACTTCGCACAGTACTATTCAGGCGGCGCTCCTCCCGGGTATGCGCATCCGACCTTCAGTGCCTTTATGGACATTGCGCCGTACAAGAGGGGCGGGAAGAGCTATCTCATCGTCGAATCGTTCGGACTCGGTGACGTCTATGAAATCAGGGCCGGCGATTCCTTGACCGCCCACCTCTCCAGCACACCGACTCCGTTCTACGGAGACCGGCAGACGTTCACCAGTTCCACAGCATCCAACAATCCGATGGCGGTGACGTGGGACTTCGGCGACGGAACCCAGGGCTCGACGCTTGCCGGATCACCCACGATCACACACCAATTCGGAGGCGCTACCGCGGCCGACCTTCCGTTGACACGGCGGGTCACGGTCACGAGCCAGACTGATTCCACGCTGACCGATTCGCTTACCGTCACCCTGGCCAAGCCGTCCGCTGGTTTCAAGGTCGCTGCAACAGGCTATTTGTTCCGGTTGCCTGACGCCAGTTCGGTGGCGCAGATCGTAACAAGCGACTCATTTGCCGACATCTCTGACGGAAACATCGAAGGGCACTACACACAATGGACCCTCGATCAGGCCACCACCAAGACCCAGCCGTCAGCAACGACGCCTGTCGGCGGCTGTGGGCCGCACACTCTCAAATTCGTCGCCCATTACGGGCCGTATGACCCATCGACATTCGCCGCGAACTCTGACGCGCAATTCGCGATCGACTCGGTGACGTATACCGCGAGACCGTTCACCGTTAGTGTCCAGGTGCCTCCAGCGACCACGCCTCCACCCGCAACAGTCACGTTTTCAGCTTCGGTGCGTGCATCGTCGCTCCCGGCAGATCTGCCGAATGGAGCGAATACGGCATGTACCTACGAGTGGGCTTTGGTCGACGCGTCGAATGCGAATAAACAGGTGCTGGTGGGAGGGTCGGGCTCCAGCACGCTCGGCAGCATTCCGCAGAGTCCCGCAGTCAGTACCAGCGTGTTCGCTCCTCTTGGCAGGAAAATCCTTCTTACCGTTACAGTAAACGCGAACGCCGTCAGTTCAACATGCAACAGTGGTGGATTCGCAGCGCAATCAGCCGCGACGGATCTCTTGAGGGGTCCGGATCCGACGATCGTCGTGACGGGGTGTGCGCACATTGGTGATCCCTGCAAGCTCACAGTGACCTCGGCCGGCTCCCAAAGCGGCTGGACGTATGACTGGAGCACAGCCGGCCCTGCCTCGTGCCCGCACTGTGGTGCGCTGGCCGATTTTTCTCCGGTCTTCACACAGATCGGAACCTATACGGCAACTCTCGTCGCCACCAACGCAATCACCTCAGCCACCGCCCTATCGGCGCCGATCTCCGTCGGGGCGGCCCTTTGCGGGGTGCCTGACGCAAACACCTCCGCGATCGGCTTCAGTGGTGCCACATCGGGCTGTTTCAGCTCCCTGGATACGTGTTCTGCAGGCGAAACACTGACATTCCGTGTCTTCGGCGGCGGTCTTGGCGACTGCAATACGTACCAGTGGGACTTCGGCGACGGAGCGAGATCGACCGCCGCGCAGCCGACCCATGCATACAGCACCAATGGTCAATACACCGTGACGTTGAATCTTACCGGGGGCCTCACCACGATTCCGCTCACAACTACGGTCAAGATTGGCAGTGTCATCCAGCCGCCACCCCCACCGCCGCCGCCACCGCCACCCGGCTCATGCGCCACACTGACGGCAGATGCCGCCTACGTCGGCTTTGTCGGCAGCACCTCGGGGTGCACCAGCAACTTCGGCACCTGCAATCCGGCGGAGAGCATTCTCTTTACGCTCTTTCCATTCAGTACATACAACTTCGCCTGCCCGTCGTCGAACTTCCAGTGGAGCTTCAGCGACGGTGGCGGCGGGACCGGACAGAGCATGAACCATACATTCGGCAGCCCTGGCACCTATACCGCGTCGTGCACGGTCAGTAACAGTGGTGGGGTCCAGACCTACACGGTAACGGTACAGGCTGGAAGTTCTGTACCGCGCACTTGCGGAACGATGACGCAGGCAAACGCGGCCGTTACTTACAGTGGGATCAACTGCAGTGATGCCGGTGGCGATTGCCAGGCGACGAAGAACGTCGTGTTCGCTGTCGTCGGGAAGGGCTCTACCCCGTACGACTTCACCTGCGCGACGCACAACTATTCGTGGACGTTTGGCGACGGAGGAAGCGGCGCGGGCGCCACCCCGACGCACGTGTACCAATCCGCCGGTACCTATACGGCAACGGTCACCATTACGCAGGGGAGCCAGAACATCCAGTACTCGCACGCGGTGTCTGTCGGTGGGAGTGTTGGTGGTACCGGCAGCTGCCCGACAATGTATCCGGACTCCAACGTGTATGTGACCTTTAATGGGGCGACAAGCCAGTGCCCCTTCGGAGCCAGCGGATCGTGTAATGTTGGCGAGTCCATATCCTTTACAGTTGCCACGTTGGGGTATGACCCTGGATGCGACACCCATACATATTCATGGGATTTCGGTGACGGTAGCCACTCTACGAACCAGAACCCGACGCACGTCTACGAAGGGAACGGGACATACAAGGTAACTCTGCATCTGGCGAATCGGACACAGGCGGTCGATCTCGGGGCAACCGTGAAGGTCGGCACCGGCGTCTCCGTGCCACCCCGGCACCGTCCCGCCAGGCACTAAGCTGGCGGAATTCAACGCAACGCAACCGAGGGTGGCGGGCTCCGGCCCGCCGCCCTCGTTTTTTGCGGTGATGGTTTCCCGCTCCGGTCCGTACAATGTCTGCGATGACAAGCGCCGTCCTGGCTCGGGAGCTGACGAAGCAATACGACATCTACCGGCGTCCCATCGATCGATTGATCGAGGCAGTGACGCGCCGGCCGCGTCACACCGTGTTTCCGGCATTGCAGGACGTGACGTTCGAGGTCGAGCGCGGCGAGACTATCGGGATCATCGGCCAGAACGGCGCCGGCAAGAGCACGCTTCTCAAGCTCCTCTGCAGCGTGACTCGGCCCACGAGCGGTTTGCTCGAGACAAAGGGAACCATCGCTTCGATCCTCGAGCTGGGCACAGGTTTTCATCCGGAATTCAACGGCCGCGAAAATGCCTCGCTCAACGCCACGATCCTGGGCCTTGGTCCGGCGGAGTTGAAGCAGAGGCTCCCGGCGATTCTCGAGTTCTCGGAGCTGGGAACATTTCTCGACAGGCCGGTAAAGACGTATTCATCCGGGATGTACATGCGGCTGGCCTTTTCTGTCGCGGTCAATGTCAACCCCGACATCCTCGTGATCGACGAGGCGCTGGCCGTGGGCGACGGGCACTTTCAGAAGAAGTGTGTCGACAAGATCCGCGAGTTCCAGGAGGAGGGCAAGACCATCCTCTTCTGTTCTCATGGCCTGTATCACGTCAGCTCGATCTGCAGGCGTACGCTTTGGCTCGATCACGGCCGGGTCATGCGTTACGGACCGTCGCTGGACGTCGTTCATGAATACGAGACGTTTCTCCTGCAGCGCGACCGGGAACGGCCGTCGAGCGAGGGCGAGCCCGAGCACGAGCGTCCGCCATCGCCTGTACGCATCCGGGACATCGTCGTCTGCGACCGCGGTGGCCGCCCGCGCGACCTCTTCGAGCGTGGAGAAGACATTCACGTGAAACTGCACGTTCATTCCGAGGTCGCCTCGCAGCCAATCCATACGATCGTGGGCGTTCACCGTTCGGCCGACGATCTTCAGTGTTTCGCCGTCGGTACGCATGCGGATGGGGTCGAGCCGCCGTGCGGACGCAACGAATACGAGCTGATCGTGCAGCTCCATAACGTGCCCCTCAACCGCGGCGAGTACTCGATCATCGCCTTCGTTGGAGACGAGAACGCCATCACGGTGTTTGATCGCCGGGATGTACGGCCGGCGTTTTCGATCAGTGGCGAGCGCTTTGAGGTTGGCTTGATCTCGCTCGATCATCACTGGTCTCTGGCGCCGGCGGAGTCGGACGCCGTGCAGTCCGCTGGCAAAAGATGACGTCGATCTCGCTGCTGGTCATCAACTACCACTCGGCCTCCCTTGCCGCTGACGCTATCCGCACGGCGCGCGCTGCGTCTTCCGGGCCGCTGCAAACGGTTGTCGTTGACAACAGTGACGATCGCGCGGAAGTGGAGGCGTTGCGCGGCATCGCGGACGTGGTGATCGCGGCGCCGCGCAATCTGGGTTACGCCGGCGGTATCAATGCCGGCCGCCGGTCGTGCGGTGGCGAGGTCATCGTCGTCTCCAATTCCGACGTCCAATTCGGCGAACATGCGATCGATCGGCTTGCCGATGCAGGTGCCGCCGTCGCCGGGCCTGCTCTTTTCTGGGATGAGGCGCACCAGTGGATGCTGCCCCCGGCCGATCTGCAGACGAGGAGTGAGGTCATCGACCGCGCGTTCGCCAGCCGTTCGCGCACCTGGGCAGGAAGGCGCGACCGGCGGCGCTTCGCCGCGCGCGTGGCCTTCTGGTCGCTCGATGAGCCGGCTCGTGTCCGTGCGCTCTCCGGTGCGGTGATGGCGGTCCGCGCAGCCGCGCTCGATGCCGCCGGTGGCTTCGACGAACGCTTCGCCCTCTACTTCGAAGAGAACGACTTTCTTCGCAGGGTTCGCGGCGATGTCGTGTACGTGCCCGCCGCGCGCTGCCGGCATTTATACAACCAGAGCGCCGCCGGCCCGAGCGAATCGGCGGCGTTGTATGCGCAGTCGGAGGAGCGGTACCTTCGGAAGTGGGGCGGGCATTTCGTGAAGAGGTTCGAGCAACATCGACCCGACTCCCCGATCCAATCCTACGCAAATGGCCGGATTGGAGAGTCCGCCCTGCCATTCGCCCGCGACAGCGTCGTCATCGAGGCATCGCCGCTTGCGAGCTTTGAGACCGCCGCGGGTTACTTCGGTAATGACGTTGTGGGCGTTCCTGAGGACATCTGGAGCACGTACCGCGGAGAGATCCTCTACCTCCGCGCGGTGGACCGGCACAGCGGACGCGTACTCCATTCGTGGGCTAAAGATAGGAGTCTGCGCAGTAGAACGTTGGAGCGATGATGGTGGCCGAGCCTTGGGCAACCAGCGCAGCCGGCCGTGCCGGCCTAGAATACCGGTATGAGCTCGACGAGCGTTTCGGTCCTGGTCCCGCTGATGGGACCGTCGGCTGAGCTGCCATCGACGATTGAAGTGGTTGAGCGTTACCTGCAAACCACCGGTTTCGCGTTCGATATCCGCGTGCTCGACCGGCGCGACGGTGCCGACTACGGTTCGATGATCCGGCGTGGTGCGGCGGACGCCGGCGGCAGTGTCATCATCGTCGTCGATCAGGATCTGCCGTACCCGGTCAGCGCGATTGGGGACGCTGTCGCGTTGATCGAGTCGGGTGCGGCGGATGTGGTTTTCGGTCGGAGAGCCGGCTGTCGGGACAGCATAGTCCTTCGCTCCCTTCTCGTGGCTATCCTCCCTGATCCATCGCTGCATCTGAAAGCATTCTCTGCCGAGGCGGCCAGGTTGCTGATTCCCGAGTCGAAGCTGCGTGGTGGCGGGTTTGACCTGGAAACAGCCTACCTTGCCAACAAGTATGGCTTCCGAGTCGAGCGCCTGAAGGTGCTTACGGAGGCGGCGCCGGCGAAGAGGACGTTCAACTTCTGGCGAGGCATCGGGGCCGCCGTTTCGATCCGAATGACGGATCGGAGGAATGGCTACCGCGCGCCGCGTCGCTGTCCGGTCTGTTTTTCCAATGAGGTGTGGAACTTCGATCAAATCCCCGGCAACGTGGTTCGTGCGTGCAGCCGCTGCAAGTGCCGCTACCTCGGCCGTTTCGATGTTGACGACGACAGGCGTCCCGTGCGCCGCGTTCTGCGGGCGCAGCCGGCGCCGGTGGAGATCGGTGAGGAGACCTTGCACCGAGGGGTGGCGCGGGTGAAGACCAGCCAGCGCCGCCTTGCCGCGCTCCGGCGTCACGTAACCTCGCGCGCGCGAGTCCTCGAGATCGGTGTAGGGGATGGCAGCTTTGGCGATGCTGCCGCGCGCGAGTTTGAATACGTCGGTATCGACCGGGCCGCGGCAGCGGCGCGAGCGGCGCGTGCGCGCGGGCTCGACGTCTATTGCTCCACCGTACCGAACTTCGTTAATACCGGACCGGCTTTCGAGGCCATCGTCCTCTTTCACGTTTTCGAGAACATGGCCGACCCACACGATGCGCTGGCGCGCATGAAGGATCTTCTCAAGCCCGGCGGGGTGCTGTTGTTGTCGACCTTTGATACGGAAGGGCTGGTCTACCTCGTCACCGAGCGGAGGTGGATGACGCAGAACTTCCGCACGCACCTCATCCTCTACTCGCGCTCCGCGCTCATCGAGTTGCTCGAGCACTCCGGATTCGAGATCGTCAGCATTGGTGCGGAGTTGGCCTATCGCGATCACCGTTTTCTGCGGCACTCCGTTGCCATGCGTTGGCCAGGGCTGACGCCGTTCGTCCGGATGCTGCTGCAGGCCCTGCCGGACCCGCTCCTGGTTTCCTCGGGGTCGATCCGTATCGTGGCCAAGCGCCGCGCCGGATCTCCGATCAACTTCCGCGCGATCCGCTCCGTCGAGCCGACGCATGCCCGCTGACGCGCGTTTTACCAGCCGCCCCTTTCACGCCGGGGACGAAGCTCAGATCCTGACCCTTTTCGCGCGCGCCTTTCCGCACGCCGCGCGGGGAATCGATCACTTTCGGTGGGAGTATCAGCGCAATCCGCTTGATAACGAGCACATCTCCCTGACGTTCGATGATGCCGGCCGGCTCGTGGCGCAATATGCGGGCTATCCGGTGCGGATGACCGACGATGGCCGCGACCTCGTTGCGCATCAGATTGGCGACATCATGACCGATCGATCCGTGCGTCAGGTCGGCCGAGGCCCCACCAGCATCCTGGCGCGAACGGCGCAGCACTTCTACGACGCGTTCTGCCGCGGAAAGATAGCCTTCAACTACGGGTTTACGACTGCCAGTCATCGTGAGCTTTCCGTCCGTTTTCTCGGAAGCGATGCGGTCGAGCCGGCCGCGTATCGCGTTCGTGAGCTCGGGCGCAATCCCTTCCCGCAGATCACCCGCAGCGAACGGTGGCCGGGCGGGTGGCAACTGGAGTTGGTCAATCACATCGGTATTGAATTCGATCGTTTCTTCGAACGCGTTGCGCCGGCCTATTGCTTCCTGGTGCGACGTGATGCGCGGTATCTCCGGTGGCGATATCTGGAGTGTCCCGACGTCCCGTACTTCCTGGTCGCCATTCGCAAATGGCGGCGTCTCGTGGGCTGGAGCGTCTTCGGCGTGCGTGATGCACGGCTGGCGTGGGGAGACGCGCTCTTCGACCCGAGGTATCCCGAGGCGGTGGGGGTGCTCTTGCGTCATGTAGTGCCCAGCTACCCGGTCGACCGCATCGACGGCTGGTTTTCGAGGAGGCCGGCCTGGTTCGATACGATTTTGCGTGAGCTGCAATTCGAATCGCGGCCTGATCCGCAGGATCTGTCGCTCATGTGCGTGCCGTTCGAGTTGCCGGACGCCAGTGCGCGCATCCTCGATCGGCTCTACTACACGTACGGCGACAGCGATCTTTTCTAGAGGCTGGGCATGGCCAGCGTCATGCATGTCACTTCCGGTCGGTCGGCAGCCGCCCGGCAATCGATAGAATGGAGCACTCGTGAGCCTGGCATGAGCAATCTTCAGCCTCAGAACGCCAACGGCGGGAAGCGGGTGGCGGATGTCGACCGGAAGCGGATCCTCGTGATCGACGATGATCTGCCTCTGCGGGGCATGCTTGCCGCCGCGCTTCGTCAGGCCGGCTTCCAGGTGCTGCTGGCCAGTGATGGCGGGGAAGGGCAGCGTGCGCTGGCCCTACATCACCCCGATGTCATCCTGCTGGATCTGGCGATGCCCGGCGTCAACGGCTGGGACTTTTTGCAGCGGCTGAAAGAGACCGGGCATCTCGGTATGATTCCGATCATCGTTCTTTCCGCGCATCTGCATGTCGAACCGCAGGCGATCCTGCAGCTCGGCGTCTCCGCGATTCTGCCGAAGCCGTTCAATCTCCCGGAGCTGATCGATCTCGTCGAGCACCTCTCGCCGTGACGATGGACGATTTGGCTGGCCGGATCGCCGCGCGCTATCCGACGCGCTTTCTCCGCATCTATGTTCGATCCAAAATTCGGGTCGATCCGGTTTATGCGGCGGTCTTCGAGCGGATTGGCGAGGGAAGCGAGCCGTTGCTCGACATCGGATGCGGGATCGGCATTCTCGCGCTCTACCTGCGCGCGCGGGGTTTCCGCGCGCCGATCCGCGGGGTCGATAACGACGGCCGGAAGGTCGCCATCGCCAGAAGCGTCATGCCCGAGGCGACGACGTTCAGCGTTGGGGACGCGCGGGCGACGGTCGACTGCGGCGGCACGATCGTGCTGCTCGATCTACTGCATTACTTTCGCGGAGACGAACAGGCGCAGATCCTCGCGTCGGCGGCCAGGAGCGCGACGACCGTGATCATTCGGGATGCCATTCGCGACGGGAGCTGGCGTTATCGCTTCACGTACCTGCAGGAGGTGTTCTCGCGCGTGATTCGTTGGCTGCGCGCGGAGCGGCTTCATTTCCCGACGCGCGATGACGTGATACGTCCCTTCGACGGTTTTGACGCAGAGGTTGCGCCGCTGTACGGGCGAACACCGTTCAACAACTATCTCTTCGTCTTCAGGCGCTCAACGGCCGGGACCACGAAGGAGTAGCCTCGGCCTTGCAACTCGTCGACGATGCGGTTGACACAGGCGACGGAGAAGGCCCGCCCCTGGTGCATGACCACGATCGACCCCGCGCCGGTGCGCGGCACGATGCGGCGAGCGACGCGCTCGACGTCATCACCGAACGAATCGAATCCCCGCACGCTCCAGCCGATCAGCGTCAGACCGCGGCTAGCCAGGATCGGATGGACGAATGGGTTTTTCATCCCGACAGGCGCGCGAAAAAGGGCCGCACGCCCGCCGGTGATCGACTCCAGCACCGCCGAGCACTCGTCGACCTGCCAGGCAATGGCCGAGGGGAACAGGCGCCAGAACGAGCCGGAGGGGTGCGTCTGTGAATGATTGGCAACCGCGTGACCCCGCGCCAGCATCAACCGGATGAGATCGGGCCGCCGCGCGGCCAGCGATCCCTTCACGAAGAATGTCGCCTTCACACCGCGGTCGTCGAGCGAGTCGAGGAGGGGTTGGGTGTCGTCGGTCGGGCCGTCGTCGATCGTGAGCCACACCTCGTTCGATGAGGATTCAAAACTGGTGATGACGGGCCCCAGCCACTGCGAGTTCGGCCGGAGGGTCGGCCAGAGCACGAGCGCATGCGAAAGAGCGAGCACGCCGATTGCTGCGAGCCATGAATACGGCCACAGCACGAGCAGGATGAGCGGTGCCATGCAGGCGAAGCCGAGGATCAGCGCGCGCATCGTTCTTCCGCTTCTTGGATGGCGCCGCGTAGCAGCCAGAGGATGATCGCGGCAACGCCATTGAGGAGGAGGATGGCGAAGAAGAGCCACGCGGCGTAACGGGCCCAGCTCCGGGTTGTGGCAACGTATGACGACGCAATCAGCAACAGCGTCATCATCATCACGGAAACGAGCTTGATGTGATCGCCGTCGCCGGTGAGGGCCCGCAGAGTCAATCCGGCAAGCACGACCGGAAGATGGATGGCGATCGCGGCCAGCGGAACCGAGAGTACGATCGAGAGCGGCAGAGCGAAGGGGAGCGACGCGGCGATATAGCACGCCACCGTTGCGATGACCCAGAACGCGGCGAGGTGCATCTCCCCGGCCGTCTGATCGCGATCGATCGAAAGGATCAGATGTTCCGGACGTTCCACCGCCGACCGGGCCCGGCCCAAACGGGTGTATCCGATCAACCGGGCCACGGCGAACCGATGCCGCGAAGGGAGCCAGCGGGCGTCGGGGCGGTCGATGGCAACGTTCAGCATCATGGCGCCTGCTCCTGCCAGTAGGGCTCGAACGTGAACCATTGGAACCAGCATTCCTGAACGACGCGTTCCAGCTCCGCCATCCACTGCTCGATCGCGCGGGCGAAATCGTCGTCGCGGTTCCGGCTGCGCGTGATCTCGATCGGCCGCGACGTCATCAGCCGGTATCGGCGCCGGCCCAGTCGTACGACGAAGACCGGATAGATCGGTACGCGTGCGGCGAGGGCGAGTGCGAAGGGACCGGCCGGTACGGTCGTCGGTTTGCCGAAAAGTCTGGCGGGCAACGAACTGATCGAGCCGGTTACGCGGTCGCCCTGAATGGCCACGATGCCACCCTCGCGGATGGTCTCCAGCAGATCGAGCGCCAGTTCCGTCGCTCTGGTGTTGAACGCGATGCGAAGACTGTCTGTGCTGTGGTGCTCTTCGTATTCGCGCGTCTGCGGATCGGCTTCCGGCGCGCGCACCATCACGATCCGCCTTGTCGACGTCTCGGAGAAGAGATGCGCGCCGAGGTCATAGCTGCCCATGTGCGCGGTCAGCAGGATCGCCCCCTGGCGCGTCTGCATCTCCTCGAAATACTCCCTGCCGGTGAACTCCCAGTCGGGAATGGTTCGCAGCTCCTTGAAGCGCACGTTGTCCGCGATCGTCCAGGCATAGTTCCAGAAGACGCGATAGCAGCGAAACACGTTTGTGATCGCCAGCGAGCCGGGCTTGATCACCTTCAGGTTGCGCATCACGCCGCGCCGGCCCGGTCCCCACACCAGGAAGAACGTTGACCAGAAAGCCATGACGATCGGCTCGATCCATGGCGGCACATTCAGCACGGCGAAGCGAAGCAGCTGTCGCCAGAAGACACCGCGCACGAAAAAACGACGCCACCAGACCGACCGCGTCACGGCCGCATGATATCGGAGAGCGTCCGCTCGACCGCCGGCAATGACGGACGCAGAAGATCGAAGAGCGCACCGTTCATGAGTGCCAGGTCGCCGGGATAGGTGGCCACGATCTGAAGCGGAAAACGCTCGAAGATCTCGGCGTCGCATCGGCGCCGCAGCCGTTGCACGATCGTTCGCTTGGCCGCGATGCGGTCGCCGTGCGCGATGATCCATTCGAAGGCGCGGAACTGCATCGTCGTCAGCGGATCATCGATCGCCGCCAGCGGTTTGGCGCCGAAGAGCTTTCGCCGTGCACGGGCGAAGATGCCGCGAGACGACTTCGACGTCTTCGAGAACGGCTCACGCGTCAGTTCGGCAGCATTGGCGTTGCGGGTAGTGGCGTAATGGTGGAGGCGCGCCAGGAAGGTGAAGAAAAGCGCGCCCGAGACGTCGTGAAGCGATTCGTAGTTTTTCAGCGCGGTCTGCAGGGCATTGCGCTCGAAGAGAACGCCGCGTTCGAAGTCGCCCAGCCTCTGGCTCGTCGCGCTCGACTTGTGGCGGACGACGGCGCGCGGCTCGTACAGAACGCGGAAGCCGGCCAGCCAGGATCGCCAGCCGAAGTCGACGTCCTCGAGGTAGGCGAAATAGTCGTCGTCGAATCCGCCCAGCGCGAGGAGCGGCTCGCGGCGGGAAATCATGTTGCCGCCGCAAGCAAAGAGGATCTCCGCCCCGGCGGCCGGCTCCTCGCGCGATGTCAGCGGGTAGCGGAAGCCGTTCTGGAAGGCGTGTCCGTCGAACGTCAGCGCGCCGCCGATGAAATCGATCAGCTCTCCGGACGGATCGACGATCTTTCCGCCGACGGAGACGACATCCTCCGGAGAGTGCTCGATGGCGTCGACCAGCGATGCCAGCCAGCCTTGCTGTGGAACGGCATCGTTGTTGAGGAAGACCACATTGCGCGCGGGTGAGCGGACCAGCGCCGCCGCAAGGCCGCCGGTGAAGCCATGGTTCGCGCCGAGCGGGAGCAGGCGAACGGCCGGGTAGCGGCCGGCGATTGCGCCGATGCTTCCGTCCGTCGATCCGTTGTCGACGACCGTGATCATGGCGCCGTCGAAACGCTGCGACGACACTGCCTCGAGGCAGGCCAGCGTGTCCTCGCGGCTGTTCCAGTTGACGACGATGACGTCGACCACCGGCGCGTTCAGGACGATCCTCCCATGCGGCGTTTGATGCGATCGAGGAACGAGCGTGAGCGATCCGGCACATGCATGCTCGCCGCAAACGCATCCTTCCGCGGATCGGCGCACGGGTGGCGGACGAAATCGACCAGCGGCTGCAGCGTATGCGGCCACTGATGCTCGTCGACGAAGCGCCGTGCTCCCTCGCGCATCCGCTCATTGCCCAGCACGCGTACCAGCGCCTTCGCGAAATCCTCCGGTGACGCGGAATGAACGATCTCTCCCGCGCCGTAGCGGATCAGCAGCTCATCGGTGCCGCGCGCGCTGCTGGTTACGATCGGCAGTTGACCCCACAGGTAGTCGTAGATCCTGGTCCGCATCGACAGGTCCGTCTCGATCGATTGCGGGAACGTCAGCAAAGCCGCGCCGAATCGGCCGTAAAACGCGGCGCGCTGTTCGTAAGCGACCCACGGCTCGAAGCGGACGAAGTCGTATCCCTTTCGTTTGGTGTGCTCGATCGCCTCGGCGAGTTTTCCCTGTGGCGTCAGCGACGGGTTCGGATGCGTCGTAAACGTCAGTGTCACATCCGGCAACGATGCCCGCGCGATGGCGACAGCATCGATGGCCAGTATCGGGTCATACCAGTCATAGATCCCACCGAAGAGAACGCCTGGGACCGCGGGCGTCTCGCCCGCGCTCGATGGAGGAGGTACCCCAAACGGCGCGATGCGGATCAACTTGTCGAAATGCGGATCGTTCCCGAAGGCGATCGGATTCACGCGGCCGGCGGCCAGCAACGCGCCGAGGTAGAAAAGGCGCTGCGCTTCAGACGCGCAGAGGAACAGATCGCCGCGCAGCAGCGACTGCATCAACGTCGCATGATCGTGCGTGAAGACCTCGGCGCCGTGTGCCGGGTAGTAGTGCAGATTCTCGATGATGAACGGGTCGTACAGATCGACGACCGTCGGGATCGGCGATTCATGGGCAAATCCATGTCCGAAAAAGTCATTCGCGGCGTGCCCCTGCACCACGGCCACCTCCGCCTCGCTCGTGTGTCGATGCAGACTCTCCGGCGTGATCTCGCCGGCGCGGCAGCCAGCCACTGATCCGGCGTCGGGCGAGAGGAGCATCACCTCGTGACCGTCGGCCAGAAGGACGTTCGCCATCTCCAGGAAACGGATGCCGATCCCGGCCGGCTGGTGATGGCCAAGCGGTTCCGGGCACACGAGCAGCGCACGCGTCATCCGCGCCCTTTCACCCGCTCGACGATCGTGTGAAGCTTCCACGTCCGCGACCGGAAGATGGTGTCGAGCAGGTTCTGCAGGCGTGCCACCTCGGCGTACAGAGCGCCGTTCGTGCGGTGCATCTCGGCCACGACCGTTTGACTCGCGGCAAAGGCAGGCTCGAGCTCCGCCACGCGCGCGACGGCGACATAACGCTCGCTGTTCGACTGGCTCAAGGCGCCGCGGATCTCCACATTCGCTCCTTCGAGATGGCTGATGCGCATCATGGTCTCGTTGATCCGCTCGCTGAGCGCGCCAATCTGGGCGATGAGCGATTGTTTGTCGCGTTCCAGGCGCGCCACCTCCTGCTCCATGCGACCGCGCGCGCCGCGCGCTTCGACCAGCTCGCCCTCGACCGCGGCCGTGCGTCGTTTCTCACGTTCGAATACGTTCGCCAGGAGGTTCTCGCCCATGAGCGCGGCGTGTTTGCGCCAGACCTGCAGCTTCGCATTCCGGAAGACCGGGGAGCCCTCGGGATTGGCCATCACGACTGACCCGCCCCCTTTGATGTGCCGGATCTCGCAGGTGATGCGCGGCACGCGGACGAAATCGCCGCGCTGGGCCAGACGAATCAGGAAGTCCCAGTCCTCGAACAGATCGAAGGCCGGATCGAACCCGCCGAGGTCGAGGAAGTCGGCGCGGCGGAAGAGAAGCGTCGGAAGCGGGATGTAGTTGTCGATGAGGAGCAGTTCGCGATCGAAGTCGCGCGCGTAGATTCGCATCGTCTCGCGGTTCGAACCGTCGATGAACGCGGAGACGGCATCGCTGTACCACCCGCAAGCATCTGATCCATTAGCTGCATCCGACAACGTCGGTAGATGCTCGGAGTAGTGAAGGTCATCGTCGTCGAGAAAGGCGATGTAGCCACTTGAGGCGGCGCGCACGCCGGCATTCGCGGCCTCGGAGCGTCCGCGCGACGTCTCATGCTCGACCATGGTTACGCCTTCGAATTCAGGCCGCGCACCTCCGTCGTTGACGATGACGATTTCCGCCGGATATCCCGAGGCCCGGATCGATGCCACCGCCTCGGCGAGGAGCGCCGGCCGGTCCTTCGTCCGGACGATCACGCTGATCGGCAACGGCTCGCGAACGATCTCGATGCGCTGGGGTCCCATCGATTCACGCAACGCGCTGAACGGCGTCGTGCGCAGCGACGGAAGTGCGGTCGTCCAATACGCCTCGGCGAACTTGACGTGCGCCGGGAGCGTCATCGATCGCCAGGCATTGAATCCGCGCGCGTACGACGTGTAATCGCGGATTGCCGTCTGCGATGCATGCGCCTGAATGGCCGCGTACTTCGTGTCGGCGACCGCTGTGATGTCAACCAGCGCGTTCGGCCGCAACGGCGCGCTGACCTCATAAAACGCAACGCGCGCCACCCCCAGATCCGCGAAGAGCGCCGGGTCACGCGCGATGAGGTTGCAGAACGCGCGCGAAAGAGCGACGTGATCGGGATGGATCTCGAGCGGGCTGGGGACGGCGATCAGGTCCGGCTTCCAGCCGGCGAGGATCGCGGCCAGCCGGTCTTCGAGGTCGCGTGCGCTCTCGAGCGCGCGGTCGGGAAACCCCAGGAACTCGATCGTGGCCTCGCCGAGGAGCGCCAGGGCCGCGCGCGACTCCGCCTCGCGTTGCGCACCGTCGCCGGCTTGTGCGCCATCGGTCGCTACCACCACGTGCACGGGGCGGCCATCGCGCAGATGCAGCGCCACCAGTCCGCCGCAACCGATGACTTCGTCGTCCGGATGCGGCGACAGGACCAGGAGGCGCTCGCCGCGTAAGTCCTGCGGCTCGAATGGAATCGCCTCCGCTTCGGGCATGATCATGGCATCGGATTATAGGTGGTCCGTATAATTCAGCCATCCGTGAGACATGACGAGCATCAAACGATCGCCGGCGTTCTATCGCTGATCCGCGCCCTTACCGGCCCAGCGACGCGCGCGGACAACATCGGCGACCTCTTCGTCTCGTCGTTCCGCGCGCTCGACCACGCCATCGATTTCGACCTCGCCGCCGCGGTGATGGTCGAACAGAACCTCGACCTCTATGTCGTCACACGCGAGGGGTCGGGGTCGCTGGTGGGGCCGCCGCTGATCGACAGCATTCGCCGGACCCTGGAGATGATGATTCCCGTCTCGTTTGCGGCGACGGAGGTCGTCGTCAAAGCGGAGCGAAGCGATCTGCCGCGGCGCGGCGATGACGATAGTCTCGCGCACTCCACACACGCCATCATCGCCGTCGATAACCGCAGCAGCGGCGCGCTGCTGGTCTATCGCGCCGAACCGTTCGATGAGCAGGAGCGGCAGATCGTCGAGATCTTCGCCGCACAGGTGTCCCTCCTCATCGGCCAGATGAACGCGCGCGAACAGATTCAGGGATTGGCCGACACCGACGACCTCACCGGGATCGCCAACAAACGCTACTTCCGCAGGCAGTTGCCGCAGGAGATGGAGCGGGCCCGAGTCTACTCGCTGCCGCTGGCGTTGCTGATGTTCGACATCGATGACTTCAAGGCCATCAACGACAATTTCGGCCATACCGTCGGCGACGTCGTGCTCTCGGAGCTCTGCGGCGCCGTACGCGAGACCCTCCGTCCGCCCGATCTCTTCGCCCGTTTCGGCGGCGACGAGTTCGCCATCATCCTGCCCCACACGGACCTCGGCGGCGCCTGCGCCGTGGCCGACCGGATCATGCAGAAAGTGCGCATGCTGGCCATTCCGGCGGATGACGAAGGGGTCATCCGCTGCTCCATCTCCCTCGGTATCGCCGATTACCGGAGCGCGGACTCGACCTCGAGCGATGTCATCCGCCGCGCCGACGAACGGCTGTACGACGCGAAGAGAGCGGGGAAGAACCGGTACTCGGCGTGACGAGGCGCCACAGCTTTTTGTCATTCTGAGGCCGGCGTAGCGCGGCCGAAGGATCTCGAACTACGCTGCATTTGCCACAGGCGCTGCCACTGGAGATCCTTCGCCGTCCTCCCCCGCATTTCGCTCGCTATGCTCGCTCAGCGGCGGGTAAACTTCGCCGTAATGCCCAACCGCTACCTGATCGCCAACTGGAAGATGAATCTCCCGCCGGAGGGGATCGAACCCTTTCTCGGCGCGATGGCGGATGCCGATGCCGATGTTGCCGTGGCACCGCCCTACGTCTATCTCAAAGACGTGGTGACCGGCGCGCCGAAGAACGTGCTCCCCGGCGCGCAGAACTGTGCCGATCAGAAATCGGGAGCCTTCACCGGGGAGGTCTCGGCGGACATGCTGCGCGACTGCGGCGCGCGCTTTGTCATCGTCGGACATTCCGAGCGGCGCAACGTCTATGGCGAGAGCGATGCGCTCATCGCGCGCAAACTCGCTCTGGCGATCGAGGCGGGACTGATGCCCGTCCTCTGCATCGGTGAGAACCAGACCCAGCGCGACGGAGGTTACGCCACGACGTTCTGCTCGGATCAGCTCCGTGCCGCTGCCGTGCCGCAGCTCGCGAACGCCTCGGAGGTGGTCATCGCCTATGAGCCTGTCTGGGCCATCGGCACCGGGCGGAATGCCACCGGAGAGATGGTCGCGGAGATTGCCGCGGCCATCCGCGATTCCCTCGGACGCTTCTGGCCTTCCGCCCTGGCGCGGCGTGCGCCTGTGCTCTACGGGGGGAGCGTGACGCCGGACAACGTCGATGACCTTCTCGCGCGCGGGGAGATCGACGGTTTTCTCGTCGGCGGAGCGAGCCTCGATTCGAAGAAGTTTCTGGCGCTGGCCGGGGCGATGAAGACCAGGTTCGCAAGCACGTAAACCTCGCCTTGACACTCGATCCCGTTCCGGGAAGAATTCGCCCCCTTGCCCCGTTAGCAGCATCGCTTCGGAGAATCAATGACCGTACTTCTTGTCGTATTACACGTCCTCATCAGCCTCTTCCTGATCCTGGTCGTCCTTCTGCAGCAGGGGAAGGGGGCGGATCTCGCGGGCGCGTTCGGTGGCGGCGGATCCCAGACCGCATTCGGCGCGCGCGGCGCGACGACGCTCCTTCACAAACTGACGACGGCGTTCTTCATCCTCTTCGTCCTCACCTCGTTGTCGCTGGCGATCCTTCAGGCTCGCCCGCGCTCTTCGGTCATGAGCGGCGGCGCTCCCTCGGCGCCCGCCACCCCGGCCAAGAAGTAGTCGCAGCCGTTCTTTTCAAGCCCAAGTGGCGGAATTGGTAGACGCGCACGTTTGAGGGGCGTGTGGAGAAATCCGTGCCGGTTCGAGTCCGGCCTTGGGCACCAAAGAACGAGCATGACAACCGCGGAAGCGCGCACGAAGCTGCACGACGTCATCGAATGCTTTCCAAGTGAATCAGCCGGCGCGGATGGTGAATCGTCCTGCGCGGGCTGGGCCTCCTCCAGGTTGGGATGTGAATCGCTTCGCTGGCGCGGAAACGCACCAAGCGTACGCGGGAACGCACCAAGCGTACGCGGGAACGCATCGAGCGTCGGCGGGAACGCATCAAGCGTACGCGGGAACGCATCGAGCGTTGGCGGGAACGCATCGAGCGTACGCGAAAACGCACCAGGCATACGCGAAAACGCACCAGGAGTACGCGGCAACGCAACGGGCGGACGGGGAAACGCAGCGAGCGGACGGGGAAACGCATCGAGCGGACGGGGAAACGCATCGAGCGGACGGGCAAACGCATCGGGCGTACGCGGAAACGCATCGAGCGTACGCGGAAACGCATCGAGCGGACGGGCAAACGCATCGAGCGGACGGGCAAACGCAGCG
>Ga0210402_10001107_pt1 | contig 28405 bp, 27 predicted proteins | sample IncBWC7MmetaG_FD_161055 | JGI IMG/M metagenome (GOLD analysis project Ga0210402, IMG submission 161055) | Forest soil microbial communities from Barre Woods Harvard Forest LTER site, Petersham, Massachusetts, United States - Inc-BW-C-7-M | ecosystem: Environmental > Terrestrial > Soil >...
TACTACTACTAACAGCCGTTCCGACCGAGCGACGTCGACAGCGGGCCCTCTACGCCCGCTGTCTGCTTATCCGGACCGCGGATCCCGGTCAGGGCGCGGTCGGCAGAAGCCTGACGTGGGACTCGGCAGCGGCCCATCCTTCCATTGGGATACTTCAGCATGTGGTGTGGACCTGAACGTGGTGGTGGATTGAGCGCCGGCGGCTCAGGCCACTGTAGCATTCTCAGGGACTTGGCAAACTCGGTCAGGAGCCAAAAGGCCGAATCAGCTGCAGGCGACCGAAGCCTTGCCGCGATCGGATTTCGTTGCGAGCTCGCTCAATCACGGGGAAAATGAACGTAGCGGCTCGGAAACCTGGGGAATGCCGGGTCATCACGGGCCCGCCCCGACGGGAGAACCCTGACCATGCTCGTTCGGACGGCGCTCGTTGTCGCCAGCCTCGCCGCCACCCTGCCGGCCGCGGCGCAAACCACCTGGCCGAACCAGCGCGAGGGCGACTTCGTGCTCAAGAATTATGTCTTCGACAGCGGCGAGACCCTGCCCGAACTGAAGCTGCATTACACGGTCCTCGGCACGCCGCACAGGAACGCGGCCGGCGAGATCGACAACGCCGTCGTGCTGCTGCATGGCACCAGCGGCACGGGCAAGAACTGGCTCCTGCCCTCGCTCGCGAACGAGCTGTTCGCCGAAGGCCAGACGCTCGACGCCGCGCGCCATTTCATCATCCTGCCCGACGGCATCGGCCGCGGCGGCTCGAGCAAGCCGAGCGACGGTCTGCGCGCGAAATTCCCGCACTATCGTTACCGCGACATCATCGCGTCGGAATATCGTCTCGTCACCGAAGAGCTCGGCATCAAGCATCTGCGCCTGGTGCTCGGCAGCTCGATGGGCGGCATGCATGCCTGGATGTGGGGCGAGATGTATCCCGGGCTCATGGACGCGCTGGTGCCGATCGCCAGCCAGCCGATCGAGATCTCCGGCCGCAACTGGATCGGGCGGCGCATCGCCATCGAGGCGATCCGCCACGACCCCGACTGGAACGCGGGCAACTACACGACCAAGCCCACGCACTACATCTACACGGCGCCGTTCGGCGCGCTGATGGTCGAGAGCCCGGTCCGCCTGCAGGAAATGGCGGGAACCCGCGAGGCGGCCGACGCCCTCTACCGGAAATGGGTGGCCGAGGTCGCCAAGGGCGACGCCAACGACCAGCTCTACGCCACCGAGGCGGTTCTCGGCTACAACCCGGCGCCGGAGCTCGGCAGGATCACGGCCCGGCTGCTCGCCATCAACTTCGCCGACGATGCGGTCAACCCCGCCGAGCTCGGCGTCGTCGAGCCGGCGATCCGGCAGATCAAGGGCGCACAATTCGTCCTGGTCCCGGCGAGTGCCGAGACGCACGGCCACTTCACCCATCTGCGCGCGGCGATATGGAAACCTTATCTCGCCGCCTTCATGAAGGAACTCGACTAGGCAGCGGCGATTTTTGCGGCGGCGTTCGGGCGAAAGAGAAAGCGATCTCATGGCGACGGCTTCCGGCGATGGCAAAGGCACGCGCAGGCCCCTCATGCCTTTCGTGGCCTACGCGATTGTCCTGGCGTTGCTCGGCGGGGCCGGCGTCGCCCTCTGGACAGGCGCCCTCTGGACAGGGGGAACGGGCAACCTGCCAGGCGGGCCCGGACGCGACCGCGCGCCTCCGGCAATTAAAGCGGCGCCGGTCGAGCCGGTGGACACCGCCCGCGGGCTGAAGCTGCCGTCGCGTCCGGCGGAGACCGAGGCGACCGCGCTGCCCGTGCAGGCGCCCTCACGGGAGCCTGCGGTGTCGTCGTCGCCGTCACCAAGCGAGGCGGGCAACAGCGATCCGGCGGCCGCGGCGGCGGAGAAGCCCGAGCCGCGGAAGACCACGTGCACGGCCGACATCGGCGCCTGGCCCACCGACCGAACGGACCAGGCCAAGGTCATTCAGATTCTCCTGCGCGATCTCGGCTACTATAGCGGCACCACCTACGGGACGGTCGGTCCGGCGACGCGCGCGGCAATCGGCAAGTTCCAGGTCGCCGCTGGCGAGGCCGAAACCGGCGAGCCCAGCGAGATGCTGTTCGAGGCGCTCAAGAAGAAGTGCGCTGCGTCGACGCCTTGAACGACCGTCAGCCGGAACCGATCTCGTCAAGGCCCCGGAATAACAGGGGAGGGTCGCTCTCGGGATGGTGTCGCGAGGAGATTACGACGTGAACGGCGCGAGCTACACTGTGCTCTCCTATCGAGCCGGGGCGGCGCCAGAAGCGCAAGGCCAATGATCTGCCGCTGCGCTTGGGCAGCGAACCTCTCGATCGGAAAAGGGAGCATTCAGGATGAGCGCCAATCTCGCGAGAAACAGCAAGGGCAAGCCGGTCGCCGTCGTCGTCGGCGCCACGTCGAAATGGCAGTCGGACGGCCGCAACACCAGGCTGGCGCATGGCCGGGCGCTGGATGACAGCGGCCTGCCCGTCGGCATCCGCTGGGGCGTCGGCGGCGCCATCGCCCAGAAGTTCGCGCGCGAGGGCTTCTTCGTCGTCCTGACGACCCGCAGCGAGGCCAACGCGTCGGGCCTGGCGGCGGCGATCCGCGACCAGGGTGGCGACGGCACGATCGTCGAGCTCGACCTCTCCCGGCAGGACTCCGTCGCCGCGGCCTTCGCCACGGTTCGCCGCGACGCCGGAGATCCGCACGTGCTGGTCTACAACGCGGGTTACCTCGAAGGCCGCGATCTGCCGCCGGACAAGGAACTGCTGGAACACATCCCGGTCGAGATGTTCGATACCGCGCAGCATATCGCCAGCCGTGGCCCTTTCCTCGTCGCCAAGGAAGTCTTGCCGGCCATGCGCCAGCGCGGCGAGGGCTCGTTTTTCTTTTCCAACAATTCCAGTTCGCTGCGCGGGCGCAAGCGAATGACGGGCCAGTCGCTCTATTATCCCAGGGTCATGATGCGCACCTTGGCGCAGGTGCTCACCGAGGAGTATTCCGAGCACGGCATTCACGTCGCCAACGTGGTGATCGATGGCACCATCGACTCGCCGGGAACCCGCGCCCTGCCGAAAATACGGCAGAACCCCGATCTGGTGATGAATCCGGAGAAGATCGCCGAGGCGTTCTATTATCTGCACGCCCAGGATCGGTCGTGCTGGACGCACGAGCTGCAACTGACGCCGTTTTCGACCCGGCCGAGCAACTGATGGCGCGCCCACGGTCGAGGCGATCGCTCGCCTCGGCCGAGTCTCGTCCGCCGAATTATCAGCTGCGGAGACTGTTCGCACGGGCGGTAGTGGCGGAGAGGAAGGACGTAGCTTGCGTGTTTTCCTGTCGCCTCGCAGCGCCCCTCAGGCTGTTGGCTCGGGATCGATGATCACGCCGGCGACGTCGTCATTGGGATCGATGGTCGTCGCCCGGGACCGCGCAAGCACGTGGCTGAACAGTTCCGGGGGGATCAGGCCCCTGTCGACCGAGTTGGGATGAAGCGACGTTGCCGCATTGTTGGGGTGCATGCGCAGCTGCGTCCAGGCGTCCATCAGCGACAGGCCCTGCAAGGTGGTCCACCGCCAGTAGAGGGTGATGTCCACCTGCCAGCTCCCCGCGTTGCCTGGCGGGAACTGCACCCAACTGTCAAGCTTGTCCCGCCATTTGGCGCGCGGCTGATATCGATTTGGCGGAGTATAGCCAACCTTGTCATCCTCCGTTGCGGCCGCCGGCGTTGGCTCGGGATCGATGATCACGCCGGCGACGTCGTCATTGGGATCGATGGTCGTCGCCCGGGACCGCGCAAGCACGTGGCTGAACAGTTCCGGGGGGATCAGGCCCCTGTCGACCGAGTTGGGATGAAGCGACGTTGCCGCATTGTTGGGGTGCATGCGCAGCTGCGTCCAGGCGTCCATCAGCGACAGGCCCTGCAAGGTGGTCCACCGCCAGTAGAGGGTGATGTCCACCTGCCAGCTCCCCGCGTTGCCTGGCGGGAACTGCACCCAACTGTCAAGCTTGTCCCGCCATTTGGCGCGCGGCTGATATCGATTTGGCGGAGTATAGCCAACCATGCCCAAGCCTCCCGTTCGACTATTGCCCGCTTATTCTACCCACAGTTGCTGCCTGTAGGCAAGGCACATCCGCCGGTTGCGCGCACAGAGATGGCGCCCGGGTGCATGGCCACAAACAGTGAGCGCGATGGAAGCAGGCGTCCTTCCCATCGGATTCTGCCCCAGTCCGGGCTGGCCCGCCGGGAAAGCTCGTCGATACGGGCGAATACAATTTTGCCACAGCCTGCAGGGCATCGATCCAACAGAGGACAGATCGGCGGCACAGCAAAGGCCCAATCGCGGCACTTACAATCTTACGCGGATCAGCGCTGCTTCCGTTGATCTGCGTCAACCGCCCAGGCCACGGAAGACACCTGGCAACTGGATTCGTGCTCCCTGTACGTGGCCCTAAACCGGCACCGGGCGAGCGTTTTTTGATTTCAATAAGGCCTGACCTGAGGGGTCGTCTTGCGGCTAATGTATGGGCAGCTTAAGTCAGGGGCCAACAGGACGAGGGGACCATGTTCAATCCTACCGCCGTGGTGATTGATGCATTCGTCGATGAGCTCCACAAGGGCTACGTCAGCACCTATACCACTCTCGAGCCCGACTACCCCGGTATCATCGACTATGTCGGCCACATGGCGCTCGAGCTCATCGCCAACAGCGATGCACCCTATCACGACCTCGGCCACACGATCTGCGTGACGCTGCTGGGCCAGGAAGTGCTGAAGGGCAAGCACCTGCGCGAGGGTGGGGTCAGTCCGCGCGACTGGCTGCACTTCATCATCTCGCTGCTGTGCCACGACATCGGCTACGTGCGCGGCGTCTGCCGGGATGACAAGCAGGGCTGCTACGTGACCGGCAAGGGCGCGGAGACGGTGGAGCTGCCGGAGGGCGCCACCGATGCGTCGCTGACGCCCTACCATATCGAGCGCGGCAAATTGTTCGTACGCGAGCGCTTCGCCAAGAACCGCCACATCGCTGTCGAGGTCCTGTGCGCCAACATCGAATACACGCGCTTCCCGGTGCCGATCGAGAACGAGCGCGAGGCCGCGACCGACTATCCGGCGCTGCTGCGCGGGTCCGACCTCATCGGCCAGCTCGCCGACCCCAGCTACATGCGGAAGATCTCGGCGCTGTTCGCCGAATTCGCGGAAACGGGGATGAACCAGAAGCTCGGCTACACCAGCCCGGCGGGGCTGCGGGCCGCCTATCCGAAATTCTTCTGGTCGACGGTGACCCCCTACATCGAGGACGCGCTCAGCAACCTTCGCATGACGCAGGAGGGCCAGCTGTGGGTGGCCAACCTCTACGCCCACGTCTTTGCCGAAGAGCACAAGCTGCCCGCGCTCGGCGCCGAACGCCTGCACGAGTGAGGCGACGTTGGTCTCGCCGTCGCGGAGCTGTCGCAGCACGCGCTCCGGGTCAAACATCTGGCGAGCGTAAGCCAACGGCCGTGAGCCAACGACCGTGAGCCAACGACCGTAAGCGAACGGCCGTGAGCCAACGGCTGCCCGCGGCTTAAGTCAATCTTGTGACCAACGCCAGCGTGTGCCGGCAAGTCCTCCCGCGCGCTACACTGAAGAGCACATCCCGGGGGAGGAAGCCGTGAAACGTCGCCTCGTCGTGCTGCTCGCCATCCTGGGATCAATCATCATCGTCCCAACCGCGCGGGCACAGCGGCCAATTGAGTCCGCCAACGAAATCCTCCCCGGCTGCCGGTCTTTCATCGCGCTCGCTCAGGGAAACCCGGCGATTGATGAGCTTGGTCTGATTCGGGGCGGTGTCTGTGCCGGCAAGGTAAGCGCCGTGCTCAACCTCGCCCCCATCCTTCAACCGACGTTCCGCTTCTGTAAGCCGGAAAAAGCAACAATTCGTCAGGCGATTGAAGTCGTCTTGCTGCGCCTGGAGCCGACTCCCGAGGTTTGGCAGCAATCGTTTGACGCGCTTGCCCTGTCGGTCTTTGTCGACATATGGCCATGCCGATAGACCAGGACGATCCAGCCGACACGTCTCATCCGACATTCGCAGAGGAGGCGTTGGAGCAGAGGGAACGCCGGGAGTGTCAAGGGATATTGGGATCGAGCGGGGCGTGGGCTCATAAATAGAGCTTGCCGATGGCGGCTTGCTCAATGTCTGCTGGCTCCAGATTCCTTGAACCCGGTCAAGGTCGCGCTCCTGCGCGGACCTGGAGGCATCATGTTGAGAAGCACTTTTCTTCGTTCAGCCCTGGCCTTCGCCGCGGTGACCTCGGCGGCCGCGGCGGCAGGCAGCGCGCGCGGCGAGCCCTTTCCCGAACTCGGCAAGGTCGACGAAATCGCCATCCGCGGCACCATCCTGGCCATCGATGCGGCCAAACGCACGCTCGTGGTCCAGAGTCCCGAACGCGATACGCTCACCTTCAAGGCGATCGATCGCGTCGCCAATTTCGGCTCCCTGAAACCTGGTCAGCTGGTCGACATGCGCTACTATCGCGTCATGGACTACCTCGTCGCCAAGACCACGCCCGAGATGACCGAGATGGCGCGGGTGATCCTCAGCGATCCCGCCCGGGCGCCCGGCCTGCCGGGCACCGAGATGCGCGCCAGGCTGTGGTCGCTGTCCGGCATGGTGGTGCGCACCGACATGCCGGCAAAGAAAGTCGAGATCGTCGATCCCAACAGCGGCGCCATCATCCGCTCGCCGTGGATCAAGACTCCGGAGGGGCAGGCGGAGCTCGAGAAGTTCAGGCCCGGCGACATGGTCACCATGGTCTTCAGCGAGCGCTCGGCGTTCGAGATCACGCCGGTTCACTAGTCCATGACCTTCAGGACAGGGGAGATCGTCTGATGGCGCAAGGCATAAGTCACCGGAGTTATGTCAGCTACATCGACAAGAGTCGCGAGTACTACCGTGCCTCCGGCTACGAACGGCCGTATCGCTGGGCGCACTTCGAGGACGTCCCCTTCTCGCGGCTCGCCAAGCCACTGTCGCAATCCCGCATCGGGGTGGTGACGACGGCGGACCGGGCGCCGGGCGGGGCACCGCGCGCCACCAAGCTGTTCGCCGCACCGAATGGCGAGAGCAGGCGACTTTTCACCGAGAAGTCGTGGGATCGCGAAGCGACCCACACCGACGACCCGGAAACCTATCTGCCGCTGGCGCGCCTGGCCGAACACGTCGATGCCGGGCATATGGGGTCGCTCAGCCCAAGGTTCTACGGAGTGCCGACGGACTACAGCCAACGGCTGACGCTCGAGCAGGACGCCCCCCGGATCGAAGCCTGGATGCGCGAGGATGGCGTCGATGCAGCCCTCCTCGTCCCGCTTTGACCCGTCTGCCACCAGACCGTGAGTCTGGCCGCACGACACCTCGAGGCCGCCGGCATCCCGACGGTCATCGTCGGCTCCGCCCGGGATATCGTTGAGGAGTGCGGCGTGCCGCGCTTCCTGTTCGTCGATTTTCCCCTCGGCAATCCCTGCGGCAAGCCCTGGGACGTCGAGATGCAATACAAGATCGTCGGTGGCGCGCTGAAGCTGCTGGAACGCGCCTGGATGCCGCGCACGACGGTGCAGCGGCCTGAGACCTGGGCGCAAGGCGCCGCCGACGAACGATGGCGCGAACGATACATGTGGGTGGGTGACGATAACCGCGCGGCGTTGGCGCAAGCCGGCGAGGCGCGGCGACGGACTCAAGGCGCCAAACGACAGGGCAGCGGCGAGTAGCGCGCTGGCGAGATAATGCCTGTGAACTCGGCCCGGCAGTCGACGCTGTTAGGCAACAAGTCCCGATGCGGCATGCTGGGACCGTTGATTGTTCAGCGGCGCACGGGCAGGGACTTTCCCACCGGCATCATCTCATAGGGCGGCTTCCAGCCCGACAGAGCCGCCACGCGCTCGCGCCATGCATCGATCGCGGGAAAAGCCGCGGCAAGATCGAACCCGGTCTCCTCGGTCGGGTAGTACAGGTATCCCGCCAGAGAGAAATCCACGATCGTCGGCCGATCGCCCACCATGAAGCGACGGTCGGCGAGATGTCTGTCGACGATCGAGAAGGCGCTTTCGACCCTCGATCGCATATAGGCAAGCACGGCTGGATGCGCCGGCTCCGGCGTCATCGAATGCAGAATTCGGTGCGGTGCAAAGGTGCCGGTGAACTTGTGGTTATCAAACAGCAGCCAGCGCATCGTCTCGAACTTCTCCTCCGCGCCGGCGGGACCGAACGCGCCATGGGTCTCGGCCAGCCATGCCAGGATTGCGCCCGACTGACTCATGCGCCGGCCGTCGACTTCGAGGACCGGGACCTCACCCATCCCGTTAGTCGCGGCGCGCCAGGCAGGGTCGCGGGTCTGGCCGCCGGCAAAGTCAACACCGACCGGTTCCCAGTCGAGTCCCGCACAATTCAGGAACAGCGCGACCTTGAACGAATTGCCCGAGGCACCGACGCAGTGCAGCCGGTTTTGCGCCATGGTCAGGCCTCGCGCGCGCGTTCGACGGCCATTGGCCCGGTCAGCCACACCTTGCCGACGGTCGCCCGTCCGAGTTCGGTCGTCCTTTGTTCGGCAACCATCGATCCTCCGCGATCTGGGATCATAGTCGCCGGCTGCTGACAGCTTGAGTCAGGAGCGTTCACCGCGTCCAGATGCGGACGGCCTCCGGGTCGACCTTGTCGCGCCGGCGGTCGGGTAAACGATACGCCCCTACGCCCAGCGCGGACCCCGTCTCGGGGAGGCCTGACAGCATTTTGCTGTCCTCCGGCCAAGCACAGCTACACGCGTGGTGTACGACCGACGCGCCGCGCTCTCCGGCGCCCTCTATGCCGGTGCGAAAGTATTATTTGCTCGCCGACGACGCCTGCCTCTTGACAGAACTGAGCAATGTTGTGGCGTATCCCCAGCCGACCTTCACGAACAGACGATCGGCGTCATGGTCCCCACCCAGGCCTTCTTTGGATACCCCCGGCCGGCGACCAGTGTTTCGACCACCAAGGTTTTCCCGGTAAGGCTGACCCGTCGGCAATGGCAAAACGCTTGCGGAAATTGCGGGAATTGCGGAAACCCCCGCGACCGGTCCATTCGGCACCGCGAGGGTCGGTTCCTGCCGGCGGCACAGCAGGGCGATCGGCAGCGGGCAGGGTGTTTTCCATGCCCGCCCCGAAGCAAGACATCGCTCTGGACGCCCAAGGCCCGCCCTGCACGACAAAGAGGCAGGTCATATGCATCTGACGTGCTGGCCGTCGGTCGGCCGCCCGGCCTAACATCGCGCTCGGGGGGTTCTTCGGTGCCGATGCAGTACACGCCTCTCGCGAACTCGACCTACCTCGACTACGACAGCTACCGCAGCGACGCGCCTTCGCCGACCGGGACGGATCCCGCCGGCAACTTCACCTTCAACGTGGCGCTGGTGCTCGATCGCGCGAACGATCCGACGGCGTTGCTGCATGCCGATTGGGGATCCCGCCAGCAGCAGCTCGAGACCCTGAACGACAGCGGCACGCTGTGGTCGACCTACGGCGCCAATTCGACGGCCTACAACCAGGTCCTCGCCCATCTCGGTGGGCTGGGGGTCCAGACCGTCGACCAGGTCGACCCCGTGAACGGCTATGTCTCCTCGGCCGAGTCGCGCACGGTCTGGGTGCAGGTCGACGAGAGCAACTTCGCCACGCTGTTCGGCACGCCGCTGGTGGCGGGCCACGACCAGGCCGGCAACGCGGTCACCTACTGGCAGGGCAACCTGTCGCTGCCGCAGAGCCTGGCGGCGCTGGGCGTGAAGGGCCTGTGGTTCGACACCGACATGTTCGGCACGGTGCTGCCGCCGTCGGGCGCCGGAGCGGCCGCGGCGCTGCCGCAGGGCGCGCAAGGCATCGGCAACAGCGCGCCGCGGGGCGACGCCGTGCTCTACCCGCAGCAGATCGCCCAGGGCTTCTACAATTTCCCGCTGTCGGGCGCGCTGTGGGATCCGTCGTCCGGCCACGCCGTCGGCACCGGCACGATCGGTCTGCTCGAGCCCGGCATCGGCAGTGCGCTCGGGCCCAATGTGCCGGCGGACGAATTCCAGTCGCTGCTCGACGCCTATCGCCAGACGGTCGGCATCGGCACGTCGGGCCAGGTGACGACGGTTGCCCAAGGCGGGCAGCAGGTGACGTCCGACGCCGGCGAACGCTCGCTCGATGTCGGCGTGGCCACGGCGATCAATCCGCAGAGTCCGCTCGTCCTCTATGCCGGCTCCGGTTTCAGCGACAACGCCAACGCGGACGCCTATACGGCCTACCAGGCGGCGATCTGGGATACGGTGAACGACCCCGAGGTCGTCTCCTCGTCCTACCGCTTCCACCCGACCCTGGCCGCGCCGGGTTCGCCCTTCCTGTTCGCGGTCGATCAGCTATTCGTCGATGCCGCCCTGCGCGGCGTCACGGTCCTCACCTCCGCCGGCGACGGCGGTTCCGGCGGCTGGACCGGCGACGGAGTCACCAACGTCGTCACCACCCGCGGCAGCCCCTATGACCTGATGGTCGGCGGCACCTCGCTCAGCACCTTTGCGGCGGCGGGCGCCGACCCGACCCTGGCGGACATCCTGACCTTGGCGCTGGCGGGCGATCCGGCGACGATCTGGGACCTGGTCGCCGGCGGCCTGGTGGCCTTGCCCGCGTCGGCCGGACCCGGTTCGCATTTCCTCGAAGCCGTCTGGAACACCTATGCGCTGAGCGGCTCGATCTTCGACAAGAACGGCTATCTCGGAAATCTCGCCGGCGCCGGCGGGGCGGATTCCAGCCATGCCGTGCCGTCCTACCAGAGCGATTTCGGCTTGATGCCGACCACCGCCGATCCGGCGGCCCTGGTCGGCCGCGGCGTGCCGGATGTTTCCGCCAACGCCGGCGGCAATCTGTTCTATGGCGTGCCGCAGGCAGAGATGGACGGCCTGCGCGGCGGCGGGGGCACGAGCGCGTCGGCGCCGCTATGGGCGGCGCTGGTCTCGCAGTTCAATGCGATCTTCCACGACCAGGGCTTGCCCAGCCTGGGCTACATGAACGACCTGCTCTACATCGCCGACGTGATCGCGCCGGGCTCGTTCAACGACGTGACCCTGGGCAACAACGTGTCGTCCTTTGCGCTGGGCGGCGCCTACAGCGACGCCGAGACCGGCACGGCGATCACGCCGACGGGCTACGGCTACCAGGCGGGCCCGGGCTACGACCTCGCGACCGGGCTGGGCTCGCCCAACGGTCTCTTGCTGGCGCGGGCGCTGAGCGACATCGCCCACGCCGAGATATGGTTCCGCTCGAACTCCCACGTGATCGACGCGGACGGCCATGGCGGCTGGACCAGCGGCGCCGACCAGAGCCTGTTGCTGCAGACCGCGTCCCATGCCGGCGTCACGGTCGGCGTCGATCTCGGCCCGGACGCCTTCGGCTTCTTCAGCACGGCCTCGGACAGCTTCGCCTGGACCAGCCGAATGGCCGAGCAATCGCTGCAGCCCGACTTCGATCCGGCCCTGGTCATCATGTTCGACAAGCAAGCCCAGGGCGCGGTCATGCAGTCGTCGCTCACGTCGGGCGAGGCGCTGGCGGTGTCGATCAACGCATCGTCGGCCCAGGCGACCCAGGCAGGCTTGAGCAGCCCGTTCGGCTTTGCCGACTTCCTGTCCGGCGATGCCGCGGTGCGCGTCGCGCGGCCGGTCGCGGTGGCGGAGACGGCGGACGCGCAGAACGACCAGACCGCCATCGTGCGGCTGCGCCAGGACGGCCAGGACAACACGTCGATCACCTTCTACCGGGTCGACGATCTCAACGGCACGATCAACGGGATGCATCCCGGCGATGCCGGCTATCAGGCGGCCTTGCAGAGCCGCGCCTACCAGATGACGACGGGCGGCACGTCGCTCGGCGGGCCGGGCTACGGCAACTACGAGCAGACCGGCCTGCAGCACGTGAACGCGGGTGACCTCGTCGCCATGCAGCTGACCAACAACACCCACGGCGACACCTACTCGGGCTTCGCCCATGCCAACGAGGTGGTGAACGGCCAGCCGGTCGGCCATCTGTGGAACTACGGCCTCAACACCTGGGGCTGGGAAGACACCTATGGCGGCGGCGACCGCGACTACAACGACCTGATCGTGCAGCTCGACTTCACCAGCGCCGCAGGCCATGGCTGGATCGCGTAGTTCCTGCGGACCGCGGGCATCTCAAAGAATCAGAACGAGGCTTCGACCGTGCCGAGGCCCGAAAATTCACCGCGCGCGTGCGTGCCCGGCGGAAAATAGCGCAGCCCCGTCCACGAACCGGTGGTGATCGCCTGGCCTTTGCGGATGCCGCCGCGCCGGCGCACGGCGTGGTCGATCATCCAGGCGAGCGGACGCACGGGATCGACGGCGCCCAGCCCGCCGCGCTGATCGACGACGATGTTGCCGTCGATGACCAGCCTCACCTGCAGGTCCGGCCAGTCGAGCCGCGCCCAGTCCTTCACGCCATCGCCCACGACCAGCGCGTGGTTCATCTGGTTGTCGGCCAGAAGCCATTCCGGATCGACGTGCTTGAAATCGGCGAGCCGCGTGTCGACCACCTCCATGCCGACGAAGGCATCGCCCACGGCGGCCAACGCCTCCTCGCGGCCCACGGGCTTATCGCGCGCCGAGATGTTGCGCGCGATGTGGAAGGAGATCTCGATCTCGACGCCGATCATGTGCATCGCCTTGCCGTCGAAACGCGCCGGCGACTTCACCAGCGCGCCGGCCAGCAGCGGCGCCGGATTGGGTTCGGCGGTGGGCGTGCGCGCGCCGACCTTCCAGCCGGCGACGCGCCCGGTGGCGGCCGCCACGCCGTCCTGGATGGCATAGACCGCATCGCGGTCGGGCAAGGCGAAGGGTGGCGCCACCTGGCTGCGGGAGCGGCGCGCCTCGAGGAGGCTCTGCACGGCGTGGGAAATATCGACGGTCATGCTAAGCTTTCGCAAACGATCGAAGAACCGGAGGGACAATGCCCTATGCCAGCGGGCGCGTCATTCACGACGCCGATGCGCACATCATGGAAGTGCCGGGCTTTCTCGAGGAGCATCTCGAGGCCAGGTATCGCGCCCAGGTGACCGATACAGTGCTGTTCCCGCACGACCGCGGCCGCGGCCTGCACCGTCTGCGCCCCGATTCCCGCAAGGCCGGTGCGGACAACGCGCCAGACTTCGACGAATCCCAGATCATGCTGCGAAAGAACTGGGATGCGCTCGGCTCCTACGCCAAGCATGACCGGCCACGTTCCATCGATCTTCTGGGCTTCGCCAGCCAGCTCATGTTCACCTCGGCGCTGCTCAATTTCTCCTCGCTGCTCGAAGCTAAAGGCGACGTCGATCTGATCTACGCCGTGGCGCGCGCCCATACCCGCCACATGGTGGAATTCTGCGCGGTCGACAAACGCCTGCTGGCGACCGGCTACGTGCCGCTGGCCGATTTCGAGCGCACCGCGCGGGCCGCGCGCGAGGCCATCGCGCTCGGCGCCAAGGCGCTGCTGATCCCGTCGCGCTGCCCGGACAACCACTCGCCCAGCCATATCGGCTTCGATCCGCTATGGGCTGCCGCCCAGGAGGCCGGCCTGCCGATCGTGTTCCATGTCGGCGGCGGCGGAAAGCTTCTCGAGGAGGCTTACTTCAACAACGGCCTGCCGCCGGTGCCGGACTTCCACGGCGGCGACGACAATTTCAAGTCGATCGACTACATGGCCATCGCCTATCCGCCGATGAAGGCGCTGACGGCGCTGATCGTCGATCGCGTGCTCGACCGGTTTCCCCGCCTGAAATTCGGCGTCATCGAGCAGGGTGCCTCGTGGGTGCCGGGCTGGATGCGCAACATGGATTCGGCGCACACCGCCTTCTACAAGAACGAGGAGCGGCTGCAGAAGATGTCGCTCAAGCCCAGCGAGTTCGTGGCCCGCCAGGTCCGCGTCACGCCCTACCCGCACGAGGATGCCGGCTGGATCATCGCCAACTCGGGCGATGGGGTCTGCCTCTTCTCGTCCGACTACCCGCATGTCGAGGGCGGCCGCAATCCCATCAAGCGCTTCGAGGCCTCGATGGCGGCGGCCGGCACCAGCGAGCGCCAGAAGCAGGGCTTCTATTGCGACAATTTCATCGACCTGATGGGCGCGGGCCTTGCGCCCGAGCTGAGGAGAGCGGCATGAGCGGTTACACGACGCTGCTCACGGAGCGCATCGGGCCGGTGCTGAAGATCACGACCAACCGGCCAGAGGTCCTGAATGCGCAAAGCCGCATCCTGCTGGAGGAACTCGACGATGCCTTTGGCCGCGCGGTCGACGACGAAGCGGTGCGGGTGATCATCCTGGCCGGCGCCGGCAAGCACTTCTCCGCGGGCCACGATCTCGGCAGCCCGCAGGAGATGGAGGACCAGAAGAAGACGCCGCTCGAGCCTGGCTTCAAGGGCGAATACCGAAGGCTGTGGGAACGCTTCTTCGAGAACACCATGCGCTGGCGCGACCTGCCCAAGCCCACCATCGCCCAGGTCCAAGGTTACTGCATCATGGGCGGCATGATGATCGCGTCGGCCTGCGACCTCATCATTGCCAGCGAAGATGCACAGTTCGCCGACCGCGCCGTGAAGTGGGGCGGCTCGCATGTGCAGTATTTCTCGATGCCGTGGGACTTCGGGCCGCGCAAGACCAAGGAGTATCTGTTCACCGGAGGCTTCATCAGCGCGGCGGAGGCTGAACGGGCCGGGCTGGTCAACCGCGTGGTCGCGCGGGAGAAGCTCGAGGAAGCGACGATGGCGCTCGCCCAGGAGATCGCCGAGCGCGATCCCTATGCGCTGAAGCTCGCCAAGGCGTCGGTCAACGAGACGCAGGACGCGCAGGGTTGGCGCCAGGCGATGGAGAACGCGTTCAAGAACTACATGCTGACCATCCCGCATCGCATCGAGATGGGCACCTACGGCCCCAAGGCCCGCGAAAAGGCCCCGAAGGACCGGTTCGCGGTCTTGAACAAGAAGATGGTGTAACTCCTCCTCCACTCCGACTGAGGAGCCCCTCTCGGCCGCGCAGCGGGAGAGGATGCTCGAAGGCATTTGCGCGTGAAGATGTGATAGGCTCGCGCCGTCATTGGGAAAGGCTGGTTTTCAAGCATGGCGGATGGCGAAACGTATCCCTGGAGTGGTGGTTTTCGCACGCTCGCCGAGCAGCATGATTACCGGATCGACGACATCGACGGCCAGGTGCCAGCGGGCCTGCGCGGCACGCTCTATCGCAACGGCTCGGGCCGCAACGATCTCGGCGGCCAGTGGTTTCCCCACTGGTTCGATGGCGACGGCATGATCTCGGCCATCCATTTCGACGATCGCGGCATCCACTATCGCAACCGCTACGTCGCCACCAAGAATTATCGCGACGAGACGCGTGCCGGCCACATCGTCCATCGCGGCTTCGGCAAGATGCGGCCGGGCGGCGTGCTGGCCAACGCGTTCCGCCAGCCGGGCAACGTCTCCAACACCTCGGTCGTCATGCAGGGCGGCCGGCTGCTGTCTCTGTGGGAAGGCGGCCCGCCCTTCGCGCTCGATCCGGTCACGCTCGATACGCGCGGCCCCGAGACATTCGGCGGCAAGGTGAAGGCCTTCTCGGCCCATCCCAAGGTCGATCCCCGGACCGGCGAGCTGTTCAATTTCGGCATCGACTACGGCGCCAGCACCACGCTCACCCCCTACCGCATCGACAAGGGCGGCGTGACTCGCCTGCCGCGGGTGAAGCTGCCCTACCCGGTGATGAACCACGATTTCGTGGCGACGCCGCACTATCTGGCGTTCTGCCTCGGGCCGATCCTGGTGTCGCCGCTGAAGTTCCTGCTGGGCTCCAGCAGCTTCGACGGTGCGCTCGCCTGGGACGGCGCGCGGCCGACCCTGATCCTGCTGATCCCGCGCGACGGGCGCGGCAAGCCGCGCTTCATCGAGACCGACGCCTTCTTCCAGTTCCACTTCGCCAACGGCTTCGAGGAGGACGGCGCCGTGGTCCTCGACCTCGCTCGCTATCCCGACTATCTCACGATCGGGCAGGCGTTGCGCGACTACTGGAAGTCGCAATGGCCAAGCCGCGGCATGGCGTCCCTGACCCGGATGAGGATCGAGCTGGCGACCGGCAAGGTCGAGAGCCGGACGTACGACAGCGGCACGGCCAACGAGTTCCCCTGCATCAACCCCGCATATGCCGGCCAACGCCAGCGCTATGCCTACATCGCCTGCAACCCCGCCGACCGCGCGAAGGGTCTGCAGCAGCAGCTTGCAAAAGTCGATCTCGAGACCGGCGCGGTCGCGCGGCACGATTTCGGTCCGGGCGGCTATCCCGGCGAGCCCTTGTTCACCGCCGGCAATCCGCGCGGTGCGGAGGACGATGGCGTGGTGGTAACCCTGGTCTTCGACGCGGCCCGCCAGCGCACCGACATCGTCGGCCTCGACGCGCGCGACCTCGCGGCACGACCGCTCTTCGTGGCGCCGCTCAAGCACCACGTGCCGTACTCGCTGCACGGCACCTTCGCGCCGGCCAACCGAGCTCCGGGCTAGGGCCGCGACTGCGGCACGCAGACTACCTGTCGCGCAGCTTGGGGTCGATGGCGTCGCGGAGCGCGTCGCCGAACAGGCTGATCCCGAGCACGGTAAACACAATGGCGAGGCCCGGGAAGATGGCGATCCACGGCGCCGTGGTGGCGTAATCCTCGGCGCTGCCCTGCAGCATCAGGCCCCACGCGGCGACCGGCTCCTGCACGCCGAGCCCGAGGTAGGACAAGCCGGCCTCGGCCAGGATCGCCTGGCCGACGAAGGCCGAGAGCAGGATCAAGAACGGCGCCACGACGTTGGGCACCATGTGGCGAAGGATGATGCGGGCATGGCCGAAGCCTAGGGCGCGGGCGGCATCGACATAGGGCACTTCGCGCACGGCAAGGGCGCTTGCCCGCACCACGCGGCCGCAGCGGGGAATGAGCGGGATGGTGATGGCGATCATGACGTTGAAGACGCCGGTGCCGAACACCGACACCACGGCCAACGCCAGGATGATCAGCGGAAACGCCATCAGCACATCGAGCACGCGCTGGAAGACCAGGTCGAACCAGCCGCCGAAATAGGCGCTGGCGACGCCCAGCACCAGGCCGATCAGGCCACCGCCGACGGCGGAGCCGAAGCCGACCAGCATGGCGGTGCGCGCGCCGAACACCAGACGCGAGAAGATGTCGCGGCCGAACTGATCAGTCCCGAACAGATGCACGAGGCTGGGCGCCTGCATCATGGCATTGAAGTCGTTTTCCTCGGGGTCGAACGGCGCGATCCAGTCGGCGCATATGCCGGCCGCCATGATGACCAGCACGATCACCAGACCCAGGGTGCCGAGCGGCTTGCGTCGGCAGAAGTCGAGCGCGAGGTGCAAAGGCGTGCGCTCGCGCACCAGCGTCTCTTCGCTAAGCACCTTGGCCGGGTTGGGCGCGACGACGGTCATTCCGGGTCCATCACGAGAAGCGGATGCGCGGATCGAGCCAGGCGTACAGCACGTCGATCACGAGGTTGGTCACGACGAAGATGATGACAACCAGCATCACCAGGGCCTGGGCAAGAACATTGTCCTGATTCTGCACCGCCTGGACGAGCAGCCGGCCGATGCCGTTCAGGTTGAACACCTGCTCGGTGATCACCAGACCGCCGATCAGGAACGCGAACTCGATGCCGATCAGGGTTACCACCGGCAGGAGCGCGTTCTTGAGCGCGTGACGGTTGACGATGATCTGTTCGAGCAGGCCCTTGGCGCGCGCGGTGCGGATGTAGTCCTCGCGCAGGACCTCGAGCATGGCCGAGCGTGTCAATCGCATGGTCACTGCCGAATAACGGTAGCCGACCGTGATCGCCGGCAGCAGCACGATCGAAAGATTGCGGATCGGGTCTTGCCACAGCGGGACGAAGTCGATCGGCGGCAGCCACGGCTTGCCGCTCGCCATCGCGGTGATATTCATCACCAGGATCAGCGACATGATGCCGAGCCAGAACGAGGGCGTCGCGATGCCGGCGATCGCCGCCACGCGCACCACGTGGTCGAGCCAGGTATTCTCCTTGAGGGCCGAGATGGTGCCGAGCGGTATGGCGATCAGGATGGCGATCACCGTCGCCAGGACCGCGACCTCCAGCGACACCGGCAGGCGCAGCGCGATCTCCTGCGCCACCGGATTGCCCGACCACATGGAATTGCCGAAGTCGAAGGTGACATAGCTCCACAGGAAATCGAGGAACTGCACAAACAGGGAATTGTCCAGGCCGAGCTGCTGGTGGCAGAGAGCCACGGCAGCCGCATCGACATGGCTGCCGCCCGCGCCCATCCGGATCACGCAAACGTCGCCCGGGATCAGGCGCATCAGGATGAAGACCAGCGCGGCGGCTCCCACCAGCGTGGGAACCGCCAGCAGGAGCCGTTTGACGATATAGCGATACATCCGCCCCGCTCCCCGTCCGGCGGCCTACTTGTCCAGCCAGATGTTGGCGAGATCCTGGTTCAGGTAGTGGCTGGGGCTGATCTTCCAGCCCTTGACGTAGGACCGCTCCAGGATGATCCGGTACCAGTAAGGCAGGACGATCTCGTGCACCATCGTGTCGAGCGTGTGCTTCTCGAAGGCGCGCATGTCGTCGCGCTGTTTCTTGGGATCGATCTCGGTCTGCATCTTCTCGTAGAGCTCGACCGATTTGTCGTCGTCGAACTGGCCGTAATTCTCCGGATAGACCTTGGCCGGCAGGTACTTGCCGGTGTCGAGCAGCGGATTCACCACGCTCGCGCAGTTGGCTTCGAGCACGACGTCGAACGTGCCCGCCCGCATGTTGGAGAACCATGGACCGGTGGGCACGACCTTCTGCTCGACGTTGAGGCCGATCTTCTTCCATTCGCCGATCGCCCAGGTGCCGACGAACTTGTACGGCTGGTCGACGTTGCGGTTCAGCAGTTCAAACTTCAGCCCCTCGACGCCGGCCTCCTTCAGGAGACGCCTGGCCTCGGCGCGCGACTTCTCGATGTCCGGCCAGTAGCCGGCCATCTGCTGCAGCTCCTCCTTGGTCGCCGCCAGCGGCGAGCCCGGGAAGACGATGCCGCCCACCGTCCGGACATTGGCGATCTTGGCCAGCGCCGGCGCGCCCTTCCACTGGTCGATGGCGAGCGCCAGCGCCCGGCGCACGCGGACGTCGTCGAACGGCTTTTTCTTGTGGTTGGGTGTCAGGATATTGCCGCAGTTCCAGTCGCTGTCCTGCACCACGATGTCGGCCCCCGCCTCCTTGACGAGCTGGTCGCGCGCCGACGGCGGCAGGCCGCGGAACTCGATGGCGGCCCGGTCGGCGCGCAGCGCGTCGACGCGAACCGACTGCTTGTCGGCGAAGATGCCGACGATGGCGTCGAGGTACGGCTGCCCCTTGTGATAGTAGTCGGGATTGCGCACGCCCTTGATCGACTGGCCCACCTCGTAGGAGACGAACTTGAACGGGCCGGAGCCCATGATGTTCTTCTCGAACCAGTGCGGATCCTTTTCGAGGATCTCCTTCTTGTAGATCCAGGTATAGGGGTCGGCGAGCGCCGGCAGGAAGGCGTTCGTGGCGCGCTTCAGGTGAAACACCACGGTCGTGTCGTCCGGCGCCTCGACCTTGTCGACCATCTCGTAGTAGCTCACGCGGGCGCTGCTGACGCCCTTGGGCGGGAACACGATGTAGTTCCAGCTCGTGGCCACGTCCTGGGCGGTGAGCTTCGATCCGTCGTGGAACTTCACGCCCTCGCGGATCTTGAAGGTGTAGGTCTTGCCGCCGTCGGTCGGTGTCGGCATCTCGGTGCAGAGGTCGCAGACGAACTCGGTGGTCGACGCCGGATTGTCCGGCGGGACCCTGATGAGCACGCTGTAATAGGGCGCCGCCGCATGCACCGTGGCGTAGGTCGTCTCGCGATGGCCGTCGAAGCTCGGCGGCGCGTCCGCCGGTATGACGTAAGTGAGCGTTCCACCGCGCTTCGGCGTTTGCGCTCCGGCGGAACCGGCAGCGATTGCAACGGCCAAGCCGAGGCCGGCAGCCCATAGTCCCGTTCGAACGTACATCGCCTCCTCCTGTTCGAGTCGTTTTTCATTTCTTGTTACCGGCTACGCTTACGCTCCTCGCTAGTGCACCTCGCTGCACGCCACCCAGTGGCCGGGCCGCAGTTCCCTCAATGCGGGTCTCGCGCCGCGGCAGCCCTCGACCGCCATCGGGCAGCGCGGATGGAAGACGCAGCCGGACGGCGGATTGATCGGGCTCGGCACCTCGCCCTTGGCCGGGCGGAACTCGCGCGTCGCCTCGATCCGGGGATCGGGCACCGGGACCGCGGAGAGCAGGGCCTGGGTGTAGGGATGCAGCGGATTGTCGAACAGCTCGTCGCACTCGGCCATCTCCACGATGCGTCCGAGATACATGACGGCCACCCGCTGGCAGAGATGGCGCACCACCGACAGGTCGTGGGCGATGAACAGATAGGTGAGCCCGAATCGCTCGCGCAGGTCCTCCAGCAGGTTGACGACCTGGGCCTGGATCGACACGTCGAGAGCCGACACCGCCTCGTCGCAGACGATGAACTCCGGATCGAGCGCCAGCGCGCGGGCGATGCCAACCCTCTGCCGCTGGCCACCCGACATCTCGTGCGGATAGCGGTCGGTAAACTTGGGATCTAGGCCGCAAACCGACAGCAGCTCGCGCACCCGTGCGCGGCGGCGGCCGGCGTCGGGCTCGATGCCGTGGACCTTGATCGGCTCGCCGACGATGTCGCCCACTTTCATGCGCGGATTGAGCGAGCTGTAGGGATCCTGGAAGATCACCTGCATGCGCCGACGCAGGGCGACCATCTCCTTGCGTTCGAGGCGGCTGATGTCGCGGCCGTCGAACAGGATCTGCCCGGCTGTCGGGCGCTCGAGCCGCAGGATGCAGCGGCCGGTCGTGGTCTTGCCGCAGCCGCTTTCGCCGACGAGGCCGAGAGTTTCGCCGCGTTTGATGATGAAGTCGACGCCATCCACCGCCTTCACGTCGCCGACCTTGCGCGCCAGGACGATCCCCTCGGAGACGGGAAAGTGCATGGCGAGGCCGCGCACCTCGAGGAGCGGTGCTGCCGACTCGCCGGCGTTCATGCGGCGACGTCCTGCGCCGCGAGGAGCTCGGAGCTCCGGAAGCAGGCCGCGAAATGGCTCGCCTCGTCGAGCCGTTGCAGCGGCGGGCGGGCCTCGCTGCATTTGTCGATGGCGAATCGGCAACGCGGACGGAAGGCGCAGCCGCCGTCGAGCCTCGTCAGATCGGGCGGCTGGCCGTCGACCGGATCGAGGCGCGCCCGTCGCGGCAGATCGAGCCGCGGCACCGACCGCAGCAGCGCCACGGTGTAGGGATGTCGAGGATTGTGGTAGACGGCCTCGGCGCTGCCGGCCTCCACGATCCGGCCGGCATACATGACGTTGACGCGGCTGGCATAGCGGGCGACCACGCCGAGATTGTGGGTGATGACTATCAGCGCGACGTTGAGGCGGAGCGTCAGCGACTTCATCAACTCCAGAATCTGCGCCTGGATCGTGACGTCCAAAGCCGTCGTCGGCTCGTCGGCGATGATCAGCTTGGGATTGCAGGCGAGCGCGATGGCGATCATCACCCTCTGCCGCATGCCGCCCGAAAGCTGATGCGGGTACTGCTTGAGGCGCCGGCCGACGTCGGCGATGCCGACCATTTCGAGCAGCTCGAGTGCGCGCCGCTCCGCCGTCGGGCCATCCGCACCCTGATGCTGTTCCAGCACCTCGGTGATCTGGCGACCGATGGTCAGCACCGGATTGAGCGAGGTCATCGGCTCCTGGAACACCATGCCGATGTCGCGGCCGCGCACCCGTCGCATCTCCGACTCGGTGAGGCGGCGCAGGTCGCGGCCATCGAACAGGATCTCGCCGGCGGTGATGCGCCCCGGCGGTTCGGCGATGAGGCGCAGGATCGACAGCGCACCGACCGACTTGCCCGAGCCGCTTTCGCCGACGATGGCTACGGTCTCGCCGTGCTCCACCGTATAGGAGATTCCGTCGACGGCGCGCACCAGGCCCGCGCCCGTCCTGAACTCGGTATGGAGTCCCCTTACCTCCAGCAATGGCGGCATGCGGTCTCTCTCCGTGGCCCCGTTCGCTCGCTCGTGAATGGCCTTCCACAGGTCATCCCGGCCCTGCAAAGGCATGTCCCGACGATTTGGTCTCTAACGCGAAGCCTGTTTGTTTCCTCGTCGCGCTGCCGCCGTCTTGTTCTTTTCCAGCGGGCGCAGCCTCTAGCGGGCCGTCCAGAGCCTACGAGAGGGGCCGTCGCGCTGCAAGCGCCGCCATGGCCGCCAGCGCCGACAGGAGGCCGAACACCAACAGGGAGTCGGTGTAATTGCCGCTCCAGTCGCGCAAGGCGCCCGAGAGCACCGGACCCACCGCTTGCGCCAGCACTTGCAGCGTCAGCGCCACGCCGCGGATCGCGCCGTAGCTTTCGCGTCCGAAATAGTCGGCCCACGCCACCGGCAGCAGCGTCGATATGCCGCCAATGCCCAGGCCGAACAGGCCGGCGGCCAGGTAGGCGTCCTCCGCCGAGACGACGCCGATCAAACCGAAGGAGCCGGCGCTCAGCAACCCCGCCGCCAGCAGCATGGCGTAGCGTATCGGCCAGCGCCTGGGCAGGAAGCCGACGCCGAAGCTCGCCACGGCAGACATGGCCGAGAAAAAGCTGATCACCGTGGCGGCGACGATCGGCGAGATCCCGCGCTCGATCAGATGCGGCGCCTGATGCAGGCTGACGCCGGCCTGAACCGGATAGACCAGCACGGTGTAGAGCGAGAGCAGCCAGAAGGCCCACGTGCGGATCGCCTGGGCTCGGCTGAAGCGCGGTTCGGGCGCGGCACGGGCCGCGCCGGCGACAATGCGATCCGGCACCAGCCCGACATCCTCCGGCCGCCGCACCAGGAACAGCCAGACCGGCACGAAGCCCACGATCAACACGGTCGCGCCGATCGCCACCCAGCCGCTGCGCCAGCCGCCATCGCGCATGGCGAGCTGCGCGATGATCGGCATGACGACCAGCCCCGACATCTGCGCCAGAGTGGCAATCGACGTGGCGCGAGTGCGACGCGCCACGAACCAGCTGTTCAACGCGCCGTATAGGCCGAGATCGAACGGTCCCGCCCAGTTCATGCGCGCGAAGCAGAACAGCAGGTAGAACACGAGCAGCGACTGGGTGAGCGAGAGCGCCATGGTCGCGAACCCGGTGCCCAGCACGGCGAGGCAAAGGATGAGCCGCGAGCCGCGGCGATCGAGGACCGGTCCAAGCATCGGCGAGACGAAGGCCGCCAGCACGCCGCCCAGCGACACCGCGCCCGCCATCTCCGTGCGCGACCAGCCGAACGCATCGGTCATCGGCACGACGAAGACCGACAGCACGGCCACCGCCGGGCCCTGGCGCGCGAAACCCGCCAGGCAGATGCAGCCCAGTACGACCCAGCCATAGAAGAACGGCAGACGCGGGACGAGGAGGCGTGGGAGGAGCGGTGGCTGCATTGATGCGTCGAGCGTGCCGGTTCCCACACTGTCGGCCCAATGCGGCGATGCCGACAACAAAAAAGCCGCGGCTTCTGGCGGATTGCCCCTATGTCGGCGTGCCGGCCTTCGTGTCACGCGCGCCGATCATGGCGTGTCGGTCACGCCGAGCCTATTGAGGCCGCACCAATCTCCGGTCGTCGCTGATACGCCATCGGCGGGAGCGCGATCCGCCTGATCCATTCCTACGTTGCAATGAAGCCGCAGATGACCGTGGCCATAGGAGTCGCTCCTTTGAAGGAGAGTGATCTTGGCGCTGAAGAAATTGCCTTGGAGCAGCAACAAGCTGCGTCTTGCGCGACCGCCCGCCCGCGGCCTAGGAAGGGGCTGTGAAATGCGTTCTTCTAGTCCTTTTGGCGTTCGTCCTGGCGCTGCCGACCGCGACCGACGCCGCGCTAGGCGACGAGCAGGCCTACTGCGCTCAGCTTGCCGCCATGTACCGTCGCTATGTCCAAAACGGGCCAGGCAAGCGTTTCGACGTCGAGGCCTCGGTAGCGCTTGACGATTGCAGCAAGGGCAACACGGCGACGGCCATCCCGGTATTGGAAAAGAAACTGCGCGAAAGCGGCTTCTCGCTGCCTGAGGAGTTCAAGCCTTAGTGTCGTATTGTTTCAACTGATAGTTATCCATTACCCACTTGAGGGTGGTGCCGTATTGCGGATCGGTGGCGTAGACGCCGGTAAGCGCGTCGGCAAATTGATCGGGATCTTTTACCAACCCCATGGCCGGCCGATAGGGCGCCCCCGTCGATAGCAACTTGCCATGCGATTCAAAGGCTTCGGACAGGCTGTCGAAACGCCGGAACCGGGCTGTCGTGATGATCACCTTTCCATCGATCACTTCGCGAGTCTCGCTCTCCACAGCCGGCTGTGTCTCGAGTGCCTTTATGCCAAAAGGATTGTTGCTGTCGGGCGGCATCGCCGATCCCCAGGCGCTCTCGACGATCCATTGCGCCAAAGTGACCGAGGCCGGGACGCCCCATTGCCGCTGCGAGGCCTTGGCCGCCGCGATCACCTCCGGGGGAACGATTCCGATATGGCCAAAGGGCGTCGGCGGTGGCGGCGTGCGGTTCACCAGCGGGCGCGCGGCCAATGCGTAATAAGTCGGGCTCCCCGGCGCGACCTGGCCGCTCGGCGGATTCATGTTCATCATCACCGCCTGGAACGCCTTGATCGCCAGAATTGTACCGGGGTCCATGATGCCCGTGACGGCGACGTCGGTGTGAGGCTGGGGCAGCCTCTTGTTCAGCAGCGATTGGATGACGAACACGTCACCCGGGCCGTTTACAGCGTCCTGTCCGACGGAGGTGAAGATGGGCGGCGCGACGCTGCCGACCTCATCCGTGCTCAGGATGGTCGGTGACGGGGCAAGGCACATGGCGACAGATTCTTTCGAATGTCGAGTGACTTTCGGACAGGATGGCCGGGGCCTTCCGGGGCGTCAACATGCCGGACAGAGCGCCTGGCCGGCGCATCAATAAATTGTGTCGTGGTGAAAATCTGCAACCTTTGGTATGGTTGGGATCGACTTCCAGTGGATTGGCAGGAGTATGGCCCAATCGCCAACAAATCCAAATACGATTGCCCTCCCGAGGGTTCCCCGACTAGAATCTTCGGCGATCGGGGCCTGCCGGTCGGACGGTGACGTCGGGATGGTCCTCGCTGCCGTTCGCCTCCCCTTACAGGAGTGCGCCCTCACGTGACCCTAAAGCTCGTCATGATCCGCTGTCCCGACAACGTGGCGCCAGAAAGACGCGAGGTGCGCGGCGGCGAATTTTCCATCGGCCGGGGCCGCGACAATGAATGGGTCATCGCCGATCCCGAACGTCACCTGTCGAAACGGCACTGTCGACTGGTCTACAGCGTCGGCGACTGGGAATTGCATGATCTCAGTGCCAACGGCACGTTTCTCAACGGCGCCAGCGACCCTGTAGGCCAGGGCTCGGCAGAAAAACTGCGCAACGGCGACCGCATCAAGTTCGGCCTGTATGAGATCGAAGTCACGATCGACGAGGACGCGGAGGGGGCCGCGCCCGACCGCGGCAGGTCCCTGGCAGGCCTTCGTCCGGATGACGTCGCCCTGCGCGAGCCCCGCGCGTCGCGATCCGACCTTCGCCACTACGAAGACGCCGGCAACGACGCCAGGTTGCCCCCGTCCGGCTCGCTGCTGGACGTGTCCAATTCGCCGATCCTGCCGGCGGATTTCGATCCCCTCGCGCCCAATCAGGAGCCCTTCGCGGGGACGCAACCGGATCATGCTCCCGCGCTCGAAAGCGCCTTCCGCCCGCCGCAGCCGGTGGCGATCATCCCCGACGACTGGGACGTCGAATCGCCGGCCGACCCGCGGCCGCAAACGGCTCGGCCGGCGCATCCGCCGCTACCCCAGGAAGTCGCCGCCCCCGCCCCGCCCCGGCCGGAGCCGGCGCCGCTCCCACAGGCGGTCTCCGACAGCGGACTGGCGGCGGCCTTCCTGCGCGGCGTCGGGCTCAGCGAGGCCAACCTCGCGGACCCCGAGAAAACGCTGGAGCGGATCGGCGCCGCGCTGCGGGCGACCGTCAACGGTCTTCGCCAAACCCTGATGGCGCGCGCCAGCATCAAGGATGAGTTCCGTATCGAGCGGACGATGATTCGCGCCAGCGGCAACAACCCGCTGAAGTTTTCGCTCGACGACGACGATGCCCTGGCGACCCTTCTCGGGACCGGCCGGCGCAGCGGGATGTCGCCGGAGGAGGCGATTGCGGAAGCCTTCAACGACTTGCGGCTGCACGAACTCGCAACCGTCTCGGCCATGCAAGAGGCCGTGCGCGTTCTTCTCGCCCAGTTCGAGCCCGACACCCTCGAACGCAAGGTGGCGAGCAGCGCCCTGCAGATTCACCCCGCCCAGAGGAAGGCAAGGGCGTGGGATGCTTTCGTGCAGCTCCACGGCAACGTCACGCAAGCCCTTTCGGACGATTTCGACAGCGTGTTCGGCAAGGCCTTCGCCCGCGCCTACGAGCAGGCGATCGACAAGCTCGGCAGCGACGGGACGTCGTCATGATTGCCCGCCGCTTGCTGCTGGTGGCGCCGGCCCTCGTGCTGATCGCGAGTTGCGGCCCACCGGCACCCCCCGTCGTCGACCTGGCCGTCAAGGCGAATGCGGATCTCAACCGGAACCAGGCAGGTACGCCGCTTTCCGTCGCCGTGCGTCTCTATTCGCTGAACGACAGGGGACGGTTCGCAACGGCCGATGCCTATGCTCTGATGGAACGCGAGCGCACGGTGCTGGGCGAAGACCTCGCGGGGTCGGAGGAAATCGTGATGCGTCCTGGTGAGACCCGCAAGGTCACGATGACGCCGAAGCCCGGAGCGCGGTTTCTCGGCGTCGCCGTGCTGTTTCACGATATCGACCGCGCGCAATGGAGGGCGATCGCTCCGATCGCGGCGAGTGGCACAACACGGCTTGCGCTCGCCATCGGCAGCGACAAGGCCGAACTGGAAGCGGCATGACCTGGTCCAATCGCGTTGTCTGGCTGGAAGGAATGTTTCTGCGCGCGCAGCACTTCCAGCAGCAGGATCGCTGGCTCGAGGCGCTGGTGCGGGATCGCACGGCGTCTTTGCGCCCGCATGGCTGGGGGCTGACGGAAGCCGCCATCAACCGCAACCTGCTGGCCACCGGCCAGTTCGCCCTGGCAACCGGCGCCGGCGTATTCGAGGACGGCACCCCCTTCGCCCTGCCCGGCGAGACCGACCAGCCGGTGCCGCTCGACCTGCCGGAGACGACGCGCAACGCCATCGTCTATCTCGTGCTGCCGATGCGTCAGGCCGGATCGGCGGAGGTCGCGGCCAACGGCTCCTCCGAAGGCCGCTATGAGCAGCGCGGCTTCGAGGCCTACGACACCCATTCCGGCTCGCCGCAGCCCGCCGACGTGCAGGTTGGACGCTTGCGACTGCGCTACATGCTCGAGACCGACAACCGCGCGGGCTATCACGGCATCGGCCTCGCCCGCGTCGTCGAGGTCGGCGCCGACCGCCGGGTGGTCCTGGACGATCAGTGGATTCCCCCGGCGCTCGCCTGTGCCGCGGCGCCGCCGCTGACCGGTCTGCTCAGCGAGCTCGCCGGCATGCTGAACCAGCGCGGCGAGGCGCTGGCGGCGCGACTTACCGCGCCGGGCTCGCGCGGCGTGGCGGACGTCTCGGACTTTCTGCTGCTCCAATCGGTCAACCGCTCGCAGAAGCTGTTGGCCCACTGGGCGAGCGACGGCAGCGTCCATCCGGTCGATCTCTATGCCGCTCTCGTGCAGATGGCCGGCGATTTCGCGACCTTCACCGAAGCGAGCCGTCGGCCGTCGGACTATCCGCCATACCGGCATGCCGACCTTCAGCGCAGCTTCGCGCCGGTCGTCGCCGATCTCCGCCGCTCGCTTTCCGCCGTCATCGAGCAGACCGCCATCCAGATTCCGTTGCAGAAGCGCGCCTACGGCGTGCAGGTCGGCCCCATCGTCGATCGCGGGATCCTGCGTTCGTCGAGCTTCGTGCTGGCGGTTCAGGCCGATGTGCCGACCGAAACATTGCGGCGACTGTTCCCCTCGCAGGTCAAGATCGGCGCGGTCGAGCATATCCGCGAGCTGGTCAATGTCGCCTTGCCCGGAATCGCCGTGCGGCCGTTGCCGGTCGCTCCGCGGCAGCTGCCGTTCTACGCGGGCGCAACCTACTTCGAGCTCGACCGCAATTCGACTCATTGGAAAGAGCTCCAATCCTCCGGCGGTTTCGCAGTGCATGTCTCCGGCGATTTCCCAAGCCTC
>Ga0210402_10001108_pt1 | contig 28349 bp, 25 predicted proteins | sample IncBWC7MmetaG_FD_161055 | JGI IMG/M metagenome (GOLD analysis project Ga0210402, IMG submission 161055) | Forest soil microbial communities from Barre Woods Harvard Forest LTER site, Petersham, Massachusetts, United States - Inc-BW-C-7-M | ecosystem: Environmental > Terrestrial > Soil >...
CATGGGGCTGTCCTCATCAATATCTTACTGTATCTTACCGGCATTCAAGGCTCTCCACAAAACATTTCTTCAGCTTTCTGTTTTGGTCACCCCTCGCACCATCAGCCAATTCTGCAAGTCCCTCTGCCAATCCGCCGCAGGTTAACAACCTGCCCCACACTACGCGCTGATTCCAAATTCCTTGGCGCCGTACTCCTTGAGCTTGTTATGCAGCGTCTTCAAACTGATACCAAGAATCTCGGCGGCGCGCGTCTTGTTGTTGCGCGTGTGTTCCAGAGTGCGCAGAATCAGGCCCTTTTCGGCCTCCTCCACCGTGGTGCCAATCTGGAATTGGACCGCGTCGGCAGGCGCGGCGGCGACTGGCGATGGAGCCGGCGGCGATGCGGTTCCCGCCGTAACAACCGCGGGCCGGGCGCCCCCCTGCAGAAAAGCCGGCAAGTGCTTCACGTCGATCGACCCTTCACCGGCCACAATCACGGCGCGCTCCAGCACGTTGCGCAACTCCCGCACATTGCCCGGCCAATCGTGCAGGCGCAACCGGTCCAACACCTCGGCTGAAATCTCGGTGACGCGGCACTCGTGTTTGCGGTTCAGGTCCACCATCAGCGCTTCGGCGATGGTCAGAATGTCATCCTTCCGCTCGCGCAGTGGCGGCATATGGATGTGGAAGACGTTCAGCCGGTAGAACAGATCTTCCCGAAGATGGCCCCCGCGAACGGCATCTTCCGGCACTTTGTTGGTGGCCGCCACCACGCGCACGTCCACCTCAAACTCCGTCTTGCCGCCAAGTCGCCGGACTTTGGAATCCTCCAGAATTCGCAGCAGCTTGGCCTGGGTCTGCAGGGGCATTTCCCCGATTTCGTCCAGCATCAGGGTCCCGTGCTGGGCCACCTCAAAGCAGCCCGCCCGGCGTTCCGACGCGCCCGTGAACGACCCTTTCTCGTGGCCGAACAGTTCGCTTTCAATCAGGGTCTCCGGCAGCGCGGCGCAGTTGATGGCTACGAACGGCCCCTGCCGCCGCTGGCTCAGCGCATGCACCGTGCGCGCCACCAACTCCTTGCCGGTGCCGCTTTCGCCGGTAATCAAAACGCAGGCTTTGCTGGGCCCGGCTTGTTGCAGCAACGCAAAGATTTCCTGCATCCTGGGAGACGTCCCCACCAGTTCGCCCAACGACCCCTTGTAGCTGAGCTGCCGCTCCAGATTCTGCTTTTCGGCGCGCAGCCCGGCGTGGTTCCCGGCGCGGCGAATCAGCACCTCCAGCGCCGGTAACGAATACGGTTTTTCCATGTACCAGTAGGCGCCCAATTCATGCACCGTGCGAACCGCCGTCTCGATATTCCCGAACGCCGTGAGCACAATGGTCGGGGGCATTTCGCCCAAATCCCGCAGGCGCTGCAGCAGCCCGAAGCCATCCAGGCCCGGCATGTTCAAATCGGTCACGATCACGTCGGCGGCAAAATCCGCCAGCTTCGCCAAGGCCTCGTTTCCGTCGGCCGCGGTCTCCGGGGTCATGCCCCACGCCGATACCATCGCGGCCAACCCGCTGCGCTGGCTGGCTTCGTCATCCACTATGAGAACTTTCAATGGTTGATTCAACGGATCAGGTCCTTCCCCATAGGGTTGCCCCAAGGGGTTCTTCTAGTCTACGCCGCGTGGCCGGTTGCCTGCCACATTCACCGGTTAACTGCCAATTCAACGGTGAACATCCGATACAACAGCCGGGCACGGCTTTGGAGCTTAATGGTACCATTAAAACTAATTCTGCTGACGGAGCGTCCCTGCAAGTAACGGAGCGTCCCTGCAAGAACAGGAAACGGTAGAAGGATTGCAAGAGGATGATCGTGGTCACGTTGGTCCGCCTGGCGCGGCGTCGAATTCTGGGCAATGAATTGTTATCGCAGGGTGCGAACGCGTCCAGCGCAGCCTTGGCCGCCTTCATCCTGCTGCTGCTCGTGGGCACGCAGATTCTGCGCTGGCAATGGGCCCTGCTGATCCCTCTGGCCGCAGTGGCCGCCGGGCTCTACCAGGTGCGGCGGCGGCTTCCGTCTCCCTACGTGGTGGCACAGATCGTGGACCACCGGATGGCGCTGGCGGACACGCTTTCCACCGCCTTATATTTCAGCGACCCGGAGCCGGCCTCGCGCGTGTCCGAAGGGATTCGCAATTCGCAATTGGAGAGCGCCGGCCAGGTGGCGGCATCGCTGGACGTCCGCAAAGCCGTACCCTATACCGTGCCGCGTACCATCTATCTGGTGGCCGCGCTGTTCCTGGTAGCCTCCAGCCTTTTCGCGCTGCGGTACGGTCTGAGCAAGAGCCTCGACCTCAAGCAACCCCTGGCCAGCATGCTCCCAGAGACCTTCGGTGGAGGCAAGCCCAAGGAGCAAGCCGCCAACAAGCGCCGGAATCCGAAGCGCGATCCCGAAGCGCCGGACGATAACAGCCTGGCGGCCGACAATCAGGATCAGAACCGTCCCGACGAACAGGATTCCACCGAGTCGCTGGATAATTCCACCGAAGCGAATCCCGAAAGCAACGTGACTGCGCCGTCCAAAGGCGGCGACAAGAAAGAGGGCGAGCAGCCTGACGATAAGATGGCGGGCGACGACCAGGATGCTTCCGGCGACAGCAAATCGGGCGGCAACTCGGACGACGCGGCGGGTGAGCAGGGCGACAGCAAGGCCAACCAGGCGCAGAATCCGCAGAACTCCAAGCAGGATGCCAGCAATGCGGGCGAGAATTCCAGTCTGATGTCGAAGGTGAAGGACGCCATGCAGAACCTGCTCTCGCGCATCAAGCCGCAGGCCAGCCAGCCCAAGTCCGGCGAGCAGCAGAATGCCGCGGACCAGAAGGGGCAAGCCAAGGGCCAGCAGGCCGGCGGCAAGCAGCAATCCAAAGACGGCCAGCAGCAGAACGCCAACCAGGGCGAAGCTCAGGAAGGCCAGAACGGCGAGGAAGCCAAGAACTCCGACAACGCGCAGGGCAAGGGCAGCGGCAAGAGCGATTCCCAGCAGGCCAGCAAACAACCCGGCAGCGGCATCGGCAGCCAGGATGGCGACAAGGCCATCAAGAATGCCGAGCAATTGGCCGCCATGGGCAAGATCAGCGAGATTCTGGGCAAGCGGTCCGCCAACATCACGGGCGAGGCCACGGTAGAAGTGCAGTCCACCAGCCAGCAACTGCACACGCCTTACGCCCAACGCAGCACGGAGCACACCCAGGGCGGCGCCCAAATCAACCGCGACGAAATTCCGGTCTCGCTCCAGCCCTACGTGCAGCAATACTTTGAGCAGGTGCGCAAACAGGCCGCGCCTCCTGTCGCCCCTCCTATAAAGAAGTAAGGGCCACCGGGGAAGTGTTGCCGCATGCCCGGCTACTCATGGCGCAGCACGATTGCCGCATCCACCCTGGCCGCGCGTCTGGCGGGAAACCAGCCGGCCAAAAAACTCACGCCGCCCACTGCCAACACGGCCACGCCGAGCACCTGGGGATCGTTGGCCTTGACGCCGTAAAGAAAGCTGGTTGCCAGGCGGGTCAGCCCAAGCGCCAGCGGAACGCCAACCGCCAGGCCAACTACGGCCACCATGAGCGTTTCGCCGAGCACGGCTCCGATCACGTCGCCCGGCAGTGCGCCCAGGGCAATTCGTATCCCGATCTCCCGCGTTCGCCTCGATACCGCGTAAGCCATGATGCCGTACAGCCCAATACACGTCAGCGCCAGGGCCAGGCCTCCGAAGAATCCGGAAGTCTGCGCCAGCATGCGCTCCCGAAAGAGCGAATCGTCAAGTTGAGAGGAAAGCGTGCTTACCTCCTGGAGCAGGTCCGGATGAATTCCGAGAATCGCGTTCCTCAATGAAACGGCGGCGGCTGGTGTATCGCCTTGTATTCGAACGATCAGAGTATCCATGCGTGCCGGCATGGCCTGTTGCCAGGGATAGTAGGCCATCGGAACCGGGTCTTGCCGCAAGTTGAAGTACTTGGCGTCGGCGACCACTCCAACGATCTCGATGTTGTTGGGGCCGTCGCCAAACCCGAAGCGCAATCCCACCGGGTTCCGGCCTGCAAAGTACTGCCGCATCAGGGTCTCGTTCACGATGGCCAACCGCGGCCGGCCCTCGCCGTCGCGCGCCGTGAAAATCCGTCCCATGCGCAGCGGAATTCCGGCCGCCGTGAAATAATCCGGGCCCACGTAGGTCTCCAACAGATTCCGGCTCTCATCCTCCTGGAAACGGTAGCCCTGAAAATGAACCGGCCCGCTGGATGTTCTTCCATCCGCGAGCAATCCATGATTGACAAGGCTCACCGAGCGCACTCCGGGGATGGGGGTCGCCTGATCGACAAGCTGTTCGTATATGGTTCGCCACTGTGGCTTCGGGATCCTCGCCCGGTCTACATCGATCCGCGCCTGCAAGACGTTCTCCCGCTGGAAGCCGGCGTCCATCGTATTCAGGTTTCTGAAGGTTCCAATAAATAGCCCGGCTCCGGCCAACAAGGGCAGGGCCAGAGCGAGTTCCACTGCCGCCAGTCCCTTACCCAAGTGGAATCCGCGCCAACTCGGGCCGGTTGGGCCACTCTGCTTCATGGCATCGCCGACGCGGTGGCGCGTTGCACGCACCGCCGGCGCCAAGCCAAACAGAAGTACGCTGGAAACGGACACGCCGAAAATGAACGCCAGAACTCGAATATCGGGTATCACTTCCAATCCGATGGGCGCCTGCCTTTGCGGCAGCATCCGCAATAACATACGGCTGCTCCACAACGCGAAAAGAAGCCCGATCGCCCCGCCCGCCAGCGCCAGCATCCCGCTCTCCGTCAAAAACTGCCGGACGATCCGGCCGCGCGGCGCCCCAATCGCCAGGCGGACGGCGATCTCCCTGCCCCGCGCATTTCCGCGCGCTAACAACAGGCTGGCGATATTGGCACAGGCGATCAGAAGGACGATTCCACCCAGCGCCATCAGCAGCATCAACGGGTCCGAGAAGCGCTGGCGCAGTGGCGAAGAACCGCGGCTGCCCGGCGCCAGAACGATCGACCTCGGCAGTGGGCGCTGCTTCGTGAGGTATGCCGCCCGGTCTGATGGGCTCATCCGCGAAACCTCGTATCCTTCGTAAATCGTCGTCAGGTCGGCCTTCGCCTGGGCGTCCGAAAACCCTGGCTTGAGTCGCCCCAAGACCCACACCCAGGTTGACGATCCATCGTGCAACAAGCTACCGGGATCGGGCAGAACCACGGGCTGTAACAGCATCGGAATGAAGACATCCGGTGCGTAGCCAACCTGGATTCCCAAAAAGCCGGGCGGCGTGACACCCACAATAGTCAGCCACACTCCGTTGACATTGATCTGTTTGCCGACGACGCCCGGGTCAGCATGGTATGCGGCCCTCCAATACCGGTAGCTGACGACCGCGGCCGCACCTTCGGGGCCGCCTGCTCCTTCGATGGAATCGTCGGCGGGCGTCAACACGCGTCCCAAGTCCGCCCGAACGCCCAAAACATCAAAGTAGTTGCCTGAAACGAATTGCCCTTGATGCCAAGCCTTGTCGCTTCTGGCGGACAGATCTCTCCACTCCATCCCCGAATTGGTGGCGGCTAGCGCCGTGAAAGACCGATTGTGGTCGCGCCATAGCTGGTATTGGGGATAGGAGTATGAGTCCCTGGGGGTCGCACCCGGCTGGCCGGTTAACACGACTTCGACGATTCGCAGTTCGTCCGGGTTGCGCACCGGCAACGCGCGCCAGACAATCTTGTCCAGCAGCCCGAAGATGGCCGTATTGGCGCCAATCCCCAGCGCCAGCGAGAGCACCGCAACGGTGGTGAAACCCGGACTCCGGGCCATCAGGCGCAAGCCGTGCCGCACGTCCTGGAGCAGCCGCTCCAGCCAAATCCAGGCCCACACATCCCGGCTCGCCTCCGCCAGCAGGGCCACATTGCCAAACTCCCGGCTGGCGGTGAGGCGCGCCTCCCGTTCCGGCATGCCGGCTTCCATCAGATCGGCTGCCTTTTCCTCCAGGTGGCTCTCGATCTCCTCCGCCACCGCGCGCCGCATACGCCGCTGCCGAATCGCGTTCCAAAACCAGTTCATGATTGAGCGGGCCTCATCACCCGTGCGATCCCGTCCAGCATGCGCTCGAAGCTCGAGATCTCCCGTTCCAGGCGTTTGCGGCCGGCCGGTGTGATCCGGTAGACCCGAACCTTTCGATTCCGGGCCGACAATCCCCATTCCGCGCCGACCCAACCCGCCTTCAGCATGCGCTGCAAGGCGGGATACAACGAGCCCTCCTCAATCTGCAGCAATTCCTCCGACATGCCCTTGATGTCCTGCGCCAGCGCGTACCCATGCCGCGGACCCTTGCGAAGTGTCTGCAGAACCATCATTTCCAAGGCCCCGGGAAACAGATCCCGTGACGCCGTTTGATTCATACTATTTCACTCTATGCCTAGAGTGAACCAGGTTCAGAGGTTTGTCAAGAGGCCGCCGGGAAATCGTGATAGGTACTCCAAAGCGCCGGAAATTTGCTGACGCCGGCCGTCGGATGACTTCGACAGGCCGGATAACCAGACGTGGAGATCTCATCCTGAAACGCCCAATGCAAGCCGCACAATTTGCCTGCTTTCATCGGCCGCGGCATGCACCTGATTGAGTTCGGTATAATACTCTGACGAGCCGCTTCCAATGCATTCACCTCCTCTACATTCGGGAGAGAGGGAATCGTGCAGTCTCCCGCCGGCACCGAAGATAACTTTGATGACTGCCGTAGATGTCGTCGACGGCGGGCTGGAGGGGTTCGGGGAGGGTGAAGTGGTAACGATCTCGTGGCTGCCTGGATTCCTCGATTGGACAGCGAACGAGATGGCGCGGCAGGCCGTGGCTCTTATGCTGTCCACCAGTTGGGCCGCTCGGCGTTATGGCGTTGCTGGGTGAGAGTCTCATGCCAACCCCATTTGTAGACACTGCTATCGGCGAGTATCTGCGCGAGCGGCTCATGCCGGTGGAGGGCGTGATCCCTCACCTGGACGGGATCGACATGTATGGCAACTGCGTTCCGGCGGGACTGGCCGGGGGCGATCTGTTCGAGTACATCAATTTCCAGCAGCGCTACGATCTCGATGCGCGGATCCGCCGCGCCCTCCAGCTATCGAAGGAGTACCTGCAGGCACATCGGATAGGCGCGCCCGATCATACCTGCGTGGACGATCAGGTGGAGTGGTTGAAGGCCAGACCGGACTTCCGGCCCGAGATGGAGACCTCATACCGGCAGGGGCGCAGCCTGGAGGAGGTACGCGTTGCGGAAAGCCTGCAGGATCTCTACAGCACGGCCGGCGTCCTGCTGGTGGATGCCCAGGGGCATGGCCTGATTTCGGCGAAGATCGCGTCTACGGTGCACGACACGTTTCACGCGTTCATCTTGTCCGAGCTGGATCGACATGGGAGGACGACACCGGAGCTGTTCGAACTGATCAACCTGCGCCTTGCCCGATCGGTGAGCGCCCGCAACGCTCTCGGCCAAGAGAGGGACGGGACTGCGCGGGAGATCGCCACCATGTTGTACGGCGAGGTGCGTCCATCCGGCCATTTTCGGTTTGTGAACTTTGGGCATCCGCCGCCGCTCGTGTTTTCCGCGCAGTCGGGCAGGTTCAGCGATGTCGATAGAGACCGGATGGTTCAGTTCCTGCCGCTCGGGCTGGAAGTTCCCGAAGATTCTCCCGATCGCAAACGATACTTCTCCATGAATTTCCGGCAGCACCCGGCGGCCGATTCGGATGTCGCCGAGATCACGCTGATTCATCCGGGAGACATCCTGTTCCTCTATACGGATGGCGTCTACGATGGGGCCGACGAAGACGAACGCAGCGCACTCGAAGCGTTGATGCGCGATGTCTGCCAGCTTTCCGCCACAGAGATCTGCAACGCCGTCCTGGAGCGCGCCGTGAGCAGGGATGAAGTGCTGCGCGATCGCGGTGAGGTGGATCTGATCGACGACAAGACCGTGTTTATCATCAAGCGCAATGGGTGCGGGGCCGTGAGTGTCGACTAATGGGCAATCTGACGTTCATCGCGATCGACTCGGACAGCGACAGCTAGCCGGAAGCCGGGGCGGCCGTCAAGATGCCGCCAAACGCCCGACTCGCGGATGTCCGCCAGTCGACGCGCCCCGGTAGTCCCGTCCGGGGAAATCCGGCACCCGGGCGTGAGGAACCCTACCGAACCCTGGTTCACCCCTTGCGGCGGGACTTGGTGTGACGCACCGCCTTGGCTTTCTTGGGCGGCGGCGGGGCCGGGTTTTCCGCAGCACTGGCCGCTTTCACGTAATCCTTCAACTCGGATTCGCTAAAGTGGATGGACTCGACGGTCAGCCCGGCGTCGGTGAGCACCTTCATGATCTGCTGGCGCACGTTTTCGGCATCGGCGCCGGACTTGGACTGTGCCAGTTGCTGGCGCAGTTTCAGCGCGTCGTCCTTGGCCTGGGCGACCTGCTGGGCACGCTTCTCTGCGTCGCTGGGGCCGCAGCCCGTGGACAGGAACACGGCAAACAGGCTGACGAGCAGCAAGACGATTCGCTTCATGAATGTCCTCCTTGGCATCGTTCAATGACTTCCCAAGATAGCAATAATATAATGGGAGCTCCAAAAACGGTGGCCGACATGGTGGAGCGTGGCGCCAAGGGCACGCCGGCCGACACTGGTGGGGCCCGCCTGGTTTGACTCGCCTGGTTTGACTCTGCCATCTGGAAGCGGCGGGCCGATTTGCCGGGATCACGTACCGGCGCATCCGCCGCCGGCTGGGCACCGCCCGGAAGTTGGCGCGGCGGCAGAGCACAAAGTCCGGGCCCGCGAGAACGGTCGTTGGAAACCTCAGTTTTGGGACCCTGCGTGCGTGATCGGGCCCGGGCCCGGGTTGCTGTGACACTTCCGATCACACCGAAGGTCTCATAGCGCAGGGATCCCGGCGGTCAAAAAATCGCGATCTCGACGCGCAACAGTTCGAGCCGCACCTCCTGAACGGTTTGGAAAAGCGCCTGGCGATGCTCCGCGCCCAGGCCCGACTCCGCCAGTGCCGCAAGGGCGTCCGCCACCTGACGGCCGCGCCGCTCCAAGACGGCTAGTTGCGCAGCGACGTTCGGCGTCGGCGCCGCCGCCTTCGATTCCCCTTCCGCGAGCAAACGCGCTACGGCTTCGGCGGCCTTTTCGGCGTTCTCCGGAATCAGCGCGATGACCTCGCCTCCCAGGTGGATGCCGTCGCACTGCACCGCGGGCGCAATCAACCGATAGGCCGCGGGCGTGATGCTGGTGAGCTGCGCCAATTCGAAATACACCGGACCAAATTCCTCTAACCAGCCGATCTGCCGGTTGGTGTGGCGGCTGGTCACCTTCAGAAACTCCAGGCAGTACTCGCCCCAGTTGGGCGCGAAATGCAAATACAATTTGCCGTCCCGCATGTGGCGCATAGCGTCTACCTGTGCCGCGGTGCAGCGACCTGCCACCGCACTGAATGCTTGCCGTTTGCCAAGCAGGATGCCGAGTTCCAGGGCTTGCCCCATGGCTTCCGACGGTTTCTCTATTTCGTTCATACACACTCCCGCGAAGCCCGCCAAGACATGCATGTCTTGCCAGCGGTCTTCGCTCACTGAAAATAAGGCAGTTAACTGCGAGGTGGGTGGTCCCGGGACATGTCTGTCTCCGCCCCCTCTTCCAGCATGGCAGACGACCCCTTCCGGACCGCCCCTCCACACCCCCCAAACTGCTTGCAAGTGACCGCATCCAAACGATCGAAAAAAATAAAATTTTGCTGTGACTGAAAAAGCGGGGCGGCCTTGACGCTACGCTTGCCCGTTCTGCGGTTGCGCCTGGGCGACAGCGTCAACTTGCGGGATAGGCGGCCATCCGGCCACAGCGCTGGACGTTCCCGGGAAGGCCGTGTCTGAAGAGTCTGCCGCGACCTCGCTGTTCAACGAGACAGCAGCCCTGCCACTTGGATGGACCTTTGAGCGCCGACGGTGATGCCGGAGGTCCAGGGCATTCACCGTCCCTACGAGTCGCCCTCAGCGGGGGCCCAGTTCGGCGCGTTAGAATACTACTATTCGCCGTCTCCAGTCGCGCAGCGATTATGAAAGTCGCGTCGGTTGAGTTCCGCAATTACAAGGCGTTCAAGCATTACTCGTTGACCCTGCAAGCAATGAACGTCTTGGTTGGCCCAAACAATTGTGGTAAATCGACCGTCATTGATGCACTCAAGATCCTTAGTGTGGCACTTCGAAAGGCAAGAGCCAAGAAACCCGACATCATTTTGGGCGCGAAGCCAAATGGGTCTCAAGGTTGCGTTGCACCGTCTCCTTTTGCACGAGGGGTTCCTGGTGATCAACGCGCCCCAGCACCGGAACTATGGCAAGGGTCACCGTTTGAACTGGACTCGGCCCGAGGCTGGATAACGCGAGCCAAGGTCCCCCGCCCGCCACCGCTCGCCGCCCTCGATCAGATGAAGAATCGGCGGGGCGGTTCTGCGTGCGCTCCTCCTGTCAGCTATACTTTTCCTGAATGCATTTTACGCTCAAAAGGAAACTCCGGTGAAGTGGTTTGATTACGAGGCGCCCGAATCCCTCAGCCAGGCGGTGGCGTTGATGGCAGCCCATCCCGGCGCCCGGCCGCTGGCAGGGGGCACCGATCTGCTGGTTCAGATGCGGTCCGGCCGCAAGGAGAGCGGCTACGTGATGGACGTCAAGCGCGTCCCCGAGCTGAACGAAATCGCTTATGATCCCGTGCGTGGCCTTACCCTGGGTGCGGCCGTGCCCTGTTACCGTATCTACGGCAGCGCGCCGGTCGCGCGGGCGTATCCGTCGCTGGCCGAGGTGGCGGCCCTGATCGGCGGCACGCAGATTCAGGGCCGGGCGTCTATCGGCGGCAATCTCTGCAACGCGGCCCCCAGCGCCGATTCCGTCCCGCTTCTGATCGCGCTGGGCGGCCGGTGCCGCATCGCGGGCCCCACGGGCGTGCGCGAAGTCGCGGTGGAAGACTTTTGCATCGCACCAGGCCGGACGGTCCTGGAACCAGGCGAGCTGTTGGTGTCGATTCACTTTCCTCCGCCCGCGCCCGGTTCCGGCGCGCACTACCTGCGCTTCATCCCGCGCAACGAAATGGATATCGCGGTGGCCGGCGTTGGCGTGCAGGTGGTATTAGATAACGGCAATTTCCGCTCGGCCCGCATCGCCCTGGCCTCGGTGGCTCCCACCCCGCTGTTCGTCCGCGAGGCCGGCGAGGCGCTGGCAGGGCGGGCGGTGAGCGCCGCGTCCCTGGCCGAAGCCGCCGAACTGGCGTGCCGCGCCGCACAGCCTATCACCGACATGCGCGGCACCGCCGACTACCGGCGGCACCTGTGCGGCGTGCTGACGCGCCGCGCACTCGAAAGCGCGATCAAAATAGCACGGGAGGCGCGGTAGGCATGCAGGATAGAGTCATGCACGACAGAATTCGAATTCGGACCACCATCAACGGCGAGCCGCGGGAGTTCCTGTGCGAGCCGCGGCAGAGCCTGCTGGAGTGCCTGCGCGATGTCGTCGGCCTTACCGGCACCAAGGAGGGCTGCAACGACGGCAATTGCGGCGCCTGCACGGTCGTCATGGACGATCGTATCGTGGCCTCTTGCCTGGTGCTGGGCGCGGAGGCCGAAGGAGTTGCCGTCACCACCATCGAGGGGATCGCGCAGGGCAGCCAATTGCACCCTATCCAGCGGGCGTTCCTGGAAGGCGCCGCCCTGCAGTGCGGAATCTGCACTCCCGGCTTCATCGTGGCGGCCAAGTCGCTGCTGGATCGGGAGCCCCACCCGAGCGAGGAGCGCATCCGCCTGTACCTCGCCAACAACCTCTGCCGGTGCACCGGCTATGACAAGATCGTGCGCGCGGTCCAGCAGGCTGCCGCCTTCGAGGACGTGCCACAAATGAGCCCGGAGGCGACACAATGAGCGATCGTGAATACGCCGTAATCGGAACACGGCCGGTGCGTCATGACGGCGCGGACAAGGTGACCGGACGTGCACTCTACGGCGCCGACTTCGATGCAGCGGGCCTGCTCCACGGCTATATTCTGCGCAGCCCTCACGCGCACGCCCGCATTCTCCGCATCGACGCCTCGAAAGCCACGGCGCTGGCCGGCGTCAAAGCCGTGGTAACCGCCGCCGATTTCCCGCAGGGACCCGATCGGATAGTCGATCTGGGTGACGGCGATGTCCTGCTCAGCTACATCCGGGGCAACGTCCTCGCTTCGGGCAAAGCGCTCTACCGGGGGCACGCCGTGGCCGCGGTGGCTGCGGTCAGCCGGCACATCGCCGAGGAGGCTGCCGGGCTCATCGAAGTGGAGTACGCACCTCTGCCCTGTGTCCTCACCGCGCCCGACGCCATGCAGGAAGGCGCGCCGCTGGTGCACGAAGACTTGAAGACCAAAGAACTGGGGCAGCCGACCGATCGCGCAAGCAACGTGGCTGACCACCTGCGCTTCGCCATGGGCGACATCGATGCCGGCTTCGCCGCCGCCGATGTGGTAGTGGAACGGGAATTCCACACCGCCACTGTCCACCAGGGCTACATCGAGCCCCATGCCGCCACCGCCCTGTGGAACAACGATGGCCGTGTCCTGGTCTGGTGCAGCACTCAGGGCGCGTTCGTCGTCCGCGACGTCACCGCCTGTCTGCTCGACATTCCGGTCTCCCGCGTGAAGGTCACCCCCTTGGAAATCGGCGGCGGCTTCGGCGGCAAGATCCCGGTCTACCTGGAACCGGTGGCGGCGCTGCTTTCGCGCCAGACCGGGCGCCCGGTCAAGATCGTGATGTCGCGCAAGGACGTTTTCGAAGGGACCGGGCCCACTCCCGGCTCGTACATCCGGGTGAAGATCGGGGTGCGCAACGACGGCCGCATTACTGCCGCTCAGGCTTACCTCGCGTACGAGGCGGGCGCTAATCCGGGTTCGATGGTGGTGCCTGGCGGCATGTGCATATTCGCCGCCTACGATATCGCCAACGTGCTGATCGATTGCTACGACGTGGTGGTGAACAAGCCGAGCACGGCGGCCTACCGGGCGCCGGGCGCCACCAACGCCGCTTTCGCCACCGAGACCGTGGTGGACGAGATCGCCGAAAAGCTGGCGATGGATCCGATCGAGTTCCGCTTGCGCAACGCGGCCAAGGAAGGCACGCGCCGCGCCGACGGGCCCAAGTACCGCCGCATCGGCTGCGTCGAAGTGCTGGAGACCATCAAACGGCATCCGCACTACAATTCGCCGCTCGAAGGACCCAATCGCGGCCGCGGCGTGGCCGTCGGCTTCTGGTTCAACATCGGGTTCCCCTCCAGTTGCAATATCAGCGTGAACGCCGATGGCACCGTAAACCTGGTGGAGGGCTCCACCGACATCGGCGGCACCCGCACCTCCATCGCCATGCAGGCGGCGGAAGTGCTCGGCATCGCCGCCGCGGATGTGAACCCTTCGGTGGCCGATACCGATTCCATCGGCTACACCTTCGTTACCGGCGGCAGCCGCACCACCTTCGCCACCGGCTGGGCCGCGTGGGAGGCGGCGCAAGACGTGATGCGCCAAATGAAGGAGCGTGCCGCCAAACTGTGGGAGACGGACGCCGCCTCGGTTACCGCGGAAGCTGGCGTGTTCCGGTCCGGCGACAAGGTCCTCACGTTCCGCGAACTGGCCGCGCGTCTCGATGAGACCGGCGGTCCCGTGGTGGGCCGCGGCGTGGTCAACCCGAAAGGCGTGGGTGGTTCCTTCTCCGGCTGTATCGCCGACGTCGAGGTCGATCCCGAAACCGGCAAGGTCTCGGTTCTGCGCTTCACCGCCGTGCAAGACGCCGGCAAAGCCATCCACCCCAGCTACGTGGAGGGGCAGATGCAGGGCGGCAGCGCCCAGGGCATCGGGTGGGCGCTCAACGAGGAGTATTACATGAGCGCGGACGGAGCCATGCTCAACTCCAGCTACCTCGACTACCGCATGCCCACGGCGCTCGATCTGCCCATGATCGATACCGCCATCGTCGAGGTGCCGAACCCCGGGCATCCCTTCGGCGTGCGCGGAGTCGGCGAGGCTAACATCATTCCTCCTCCCGCCGCCATCGCCAACGCCATCTACCGCGCGGCGGGCGTCCGGATGCGCCGCCTGCCCATGAACCCGTCGGCGTTGATGGAAGCTATCTGGAAGCAGAGGGATTGAGGCGTGCCCGAGGTGCACATCCCGGCGATGCTGCGCGAGTTGACCGGCGGCCGTTCCCCGGTAGAGGCGGCCGGCGCCACGGTCCGTGAGGTGATAGAAGATCTCGAGCGCCAATGGCCTGGTATCCGCGACCGGCTGACCGATGGTGGCCGCCTTCGCCCCAACCTGTCGGTAGCAGTGGATGGCGAGGTGAGCCCGCTCGGGCTGCGCGAAGTTGTCGAACCTGCCAGCGAGGTTCACTTCGTGGCGGCGATCAAGGGCGGCGGGTAGGGTCGCTATCGGGTTGCGGCTCACGATCACGGACTTAACGGCCAGTTTCTGCCCGAGGGTAACCATCTGCAGGCCGGATGCCACTTCTAAGGTTAGGCGTCACACACCCAGGTGGTTCGATTCACGGTCGCAATCCGACTTGTGGGGAGTAGTCCCGTGATCGGCCAGTACCCGTGAAAGTTGAAGACGCGGCCGTGTTGCGCCGCGATCCAATCTTCGGCTCGCAAGTATAATGAGGGTTGGCACTGGAGTTCGAGTGGGATCCGCGAAAGGCTGCGGCAAATCTCGTCAAGCACAGAGTATCGTTCGAGGAGGCGGCGACCGTCTTCGGCGATCCATTGGGTCGAATCGTAGCCGATCCGCGTCATTCAACCGTTGAGGAGCGGTTGGTACTGTTGGGCATTTCTAAAGAGCGGCGTTTGCTGGCAGTCATGTACGTCGAACGCGCCGAGGCTGTTCGTATCATCAGTGCCCGACCGGCCACCCGCCCGGAGAGAAAAGATTATGAAGAAATCACCCGGTAAGCGCGTGGCATCCGATCGAGTCGATCCTGACGAGATTCTCCCGGAGTATGACTTCAAGCGAAGCGAACCCAATAGGTTCGCTTCCCAGTACGCCGCAGGAAGCGCCGTTATCGTCCTGGAACCCGATGTTGCCGCCGCTTTCCCGAATTCAGCGGAAGCCAATGAGGCATTGCGCGCACTAGCGGGAATCATACAGAAACATCGCCAGCGCCGGCCAACCTCACGCCGCAGTCTCTAACGCGGTGCTGCTCCGCGGGTTTGGCCTCGGTAGCCGCAAGCCAGCCCTGACGCGACCGGTCGAGTGCGGTTCGCGGCGGTTTCCAAATGGCAGTCACAAGCCGACTTGGCGGTACTAATCCGGCCACCGCGGGAGTGTGCTCCCCATCAGCGCAATTTCGGGTACATTGAGTTGGAGCACTTGGCGCCAGCCGCTATAATGGGTGCAGCGATCCCATTGGGCGGGCTGTGCTTGTCGGGAGCAAGGTCAGAGAAATCGGCAGCCGAGCGTGGAGAGTCAATTTCGATGAAGGCAGGCTATCAACAGTGGCTGGAGCAGCGGAAGTACGAGGCCGGCACGATAAGCGCTCAGATGTATAGAGCAGGACGAGTCGAAGAGCATCACGGCAACCTCGATGAGCATTACGACAACGACCGTTTGGCAAACCTCATCGCAACGCTACGCTACTCGAGCGACGACGGGCGGCGCAACCGACCCAATCCGAGCAAGATCCCCTTCGATGGCAATATTCGCAACAATCTCGCGTCCTATCGCAACGCAGTCGAGCGGTATCGCAGATTCCGAGACGGGGTTGGCGGCGAAGCCGACACGACTGAGTCGGAAGACGCTCGTGTCGACCGAGCACCAACGGTCGACGAGGAGGCTGGCCAGCGGATCGGCTTAGAGCGCGATATGCAAGCCGCACTGAGGATCGAGATCGATCAGCTTGAGCCGGGCCTTTCTATAATCGACGACGGTGCTGAACGTTATGTCGAGTCCGGCTTCATCGACATAACGGCTCGCGATGCTTCGGGTACGACGGTCGTGATTGAGCTCAAGCCGGGCATCGTTGGGCAGCGGGCGGTCGCGCAGATCTTGAGCTATATGGGCGACATAGCTGCCGATGAGGAAAACGGGAAGGTGCGGGGCGTTTTGGTCGGCTCAGGTTTCGATGCGAAGGCGAAAGCAGCCGCCAGGATGGTGCCTAATCTTATCCTGCGCAGATACAGCGTGCGGTTTCTGTTCTATGATGGGCACGCAATGACATGACACTTGGCGTTCCTCTCTCGTCGGGGTGGGGTCGATCAGTTCAGAGAAAAGCCTGGCCGAATGACGTTCTTGAATACGCCGTTGTGCGCAGGCAACCCTACCCTCCACAATCGCAACATCGATACGCGGCGATGTTTCGTGTTCTTCCGGCGAAACCTTTGGGTCTAATACGTTGGGAGATCCCCCGGCTCTGCCGGGGAGGCAGAAGACGTTTGACAGATCCGGCAGTATGCTTTCGCCGCCAACTGGCATGATCATCGCGGTAGCGCAGTCTCGCCCGCCCATGAGACTTGCGGCGCAGCAAGAGAGGATCTACCGGGGCAGGGTTTAGACTTTCGGTTGCGATCAGGCCCCTTTGAGGGGCCAGCAACCGGAAAGCCTCCGGCTCTGCCGGAGGATGGTTACTCTGGAGTCAGGACCGACCACAACCGCTTGGCGTCCGGTTGCTGAGTACAGTCGAGCCAATTCCCGACAATCTGATCAGCCAGACTCTTGGGCTGTGGTGGTCCATGAACTGCCCGGTTGCGGTCGACGTTGAATTTCGATAATATCTCTCGGGCGTCCGGTGGGGCGGTCCATTCCCGTTTGAAGTCCGCAGCTTCTTCTGCGGATAGTGAACCGAGATTGCCGATGAAGTCCCCGAGATTCGTATTACGACCTGGATAGAGCTTTTTCCACAACAGTGTCAGAGGGTGCTCACTACCCTTCTTGGTCTTATAAGGTCGAAACCGCTTCTCGGCTTGATACCTCAACTGACACTCCACCGCGCGGCCGACACACATCGTCGCAGTGCCCGGATCAGCGAAGTCATTCAATAATCGGATCTGCTCGGTCGCCACAAGCGCCTTATCCGACGCGGGGCAAAGTCGATCTAGTCGTGAGCCGAGGAGGTCTGCCAATGACTTCCGAGCTTGATCACAACTGAGATCTGGTGCTCGCAGAAGCACCTCTTTTCTGGCTTGGGACAGAGCACTTGAGACCGCAGTAGGCCAATTGACAAGTCTCGGAGGCTCGCCAAGCAAATCGATCCACTCTACCCATAGAGTGATCCAACCCTCCTTAGGCGAGACGTCTTCCAGCTTGATCAGTCCCGGTATTCCGGCTAAACCGTCGTCTATAGGCAACGTGACCGGAACTATCACTTCGTTATTCGGATCGATTGCTACCAGATCGCGGAATCGTGCGTGTAATGTCGCTCCACAGTGGACGATGGCCAGATCTTCGCCCCGCACCGAGGACATGTACTGCGCAACATCGATCCTGGAGAAAATATCGATTGCCACTCGGGCGCCCCGCCAAGCCAACAGCTCAAGAGCGCGGTCCCGATGCATCGCAATCTCGTCGGGATCATCCGGGTTGGCTAGCTCAATCTGCTCCTCGTACTCCTCTCGCAGAATCCGGTCGTTCGCCGTTTTCGGCGCAAAGTCCAATAGGTGCTTCAGAATGGCTATGATCGCTTCGGTTGACATAGAAACCTCGTTTTTACCACTCCTAATATGGCAGGTCAACTGAGGTAAAGGGTGGAGAAAAGTATCTGCTCAGAAGGGACCCCGCTACTCGGCGGTGCGCCGCTGCTCGGTCGGTAGATTTAACTCGCTGAAGCTGGCCGCAAGTCTTATGCAAGGAAGTTCGGCCCGGATTAGGAACGATAAACGCGCCAGGGTCCGGTAGCGATCCACTTGGCCGCATCGGCGACTCGTTGAAGTGCCGCCGGCCTGAAACTCCCCCAGAAACGGCCTTGGGTCCGGCAATCCAGATGAGTGTGTAGTCGCCTTATCCGAGGCGATTCATGAGCATCACTACCTGGACGAAGCGTCGAGAGTTTCGGTCCAGGTGACCATCATTTCATCCTCGCTCCGGTCACCCCAACGTATCGCCTTTGCCGGATCCGGATTGGCCGGATTGTTGGAACTGTTGTCATAGTGAAAGGTGACCACCATCCGGCTGCCTTTTTCCAGCAGGACCGGGCTCTTGAACTTGTACTGCAGTTGCCAGTCGAAACTGTAGCGGGGCACGGCCAGCAGAATCTCCCGCCTGCCATCGGCATGCACCAATTCGTAGGTTGCGTCCTTGCCGCGGTAGTGCATATGAGGAGTGATCGCAACCAGCAACTTGTTCTCCTCGACGTCATAGCACCGCTTCACCTCGTGGTTGGCGGCGCCCGCCGGAATCACGAAAAAGCGGTTTCGCAGATCCACTCGCTTCAAGGGCTTCCGGGGAGGCGCCGGGGCCAGGTAAAGCCCCACGCTGGTCCGGTCTGAATCGGCTTGGGTGACTTTCGCGTAGTGAATCTGGAACCGGAGTCTGGCGCCCGGCGGAATGTATTTGGCGGTGCTGCCGTCCCCGAAAACGTCGAAAACGTCCGGCGGCTTGCCCGGCAGCAGAGTAGCCAACGACCCTTCCTCGAAACCGGCCATACTGGGAAGATCCTGGCTGCCCGTGCAAGCGTCGTTGATTACCGGTGCATCGTCACGCACCCGCGACAATCCGCCTGCAACATCCATAAACCCGCCAAGCCCGGCCGCGCTCTTGGTTGGCACCGACAAAGCTGCCGTGCCGGGCGTCGGGGCGGCTTCGTTCGATACCACGTAGACGTGTACATGATGAACCAGCTTGCGGTTGCCGGGCAGTACCTGCGCCGCTCGAATCCACTTGCCTTCAGTGAAGTTTGTGGAAACGACAAAATCCTTGTACAGATCCTGTCCAGCGGGCACCAGAAAGTCTTGTCCGATGTCCACTACCAAATCGGGCTTTCCTAACTGCCATCCCTCAACGAATTGGGGCGGAGTTGGCAAGTCTCGGGGGTCGCCTTCCGCGGCCCCTCCATCCACCCAGGCCTTGACAGTCTCTATCTCTGCCTTCGTCAAGCGCGCGTCATTGGCAAACTCGCCATATCGCGGATCGGCGAACCAGGGCGGCATCTTGCGCGTGACCACCGCTTCCCGAATGGCCTTCGCCCAAGGACGCGCCGACTGGTAATTGAGCAGCGACATGGGAGCAATCTGCCCGGGACGATGGCAACCGGCACAGTTCTTAAAAAGGATGGGCGCAACATCCTTCGTAAAGTTCGGCGTCGCCATCGCGATCGATGCCAACGTCAAAGCTGTCGCGAGCAGTCGCATCTTGCGAGCCCCTTTCTTCCCCATTGGTGTTGTCAACACGGTGTCACCGGATAAATCTCTGCCAGTGAGTCGGATGGTACTACATGTACCTCTCCGCTGCAAACACGGACGCGTCTTCCGCGATATCATACGTCGCATGGCTGTTCGCCCCGTCTCACTTAAGGAATCGAAAATCCTCCGCGCCTTTGCGGAGAAGACGCCCGGTTCCAGAGCATTGCACAACCGTGCCAAAGCGCTGCTGCCGGACGGCATTACCCACGTCGGCCGCTTCCTGGAGCCGCACCCGATCTATGTGGAGCGGGCCGCGGGCTCGCGCAAATGGGATGTGGACGGCAACGAGTACGTCGATTATCTGGGCGGACACGGCGCGCTAATCCTTGGCCACGGTTTTCCGGCGGTCGTGGACGCGGTTACCGCGCAGGCCGCGAAGGGCGCCCATTACGGCGCCTGCCACGCTCTGGAAGTGCAGTGGGCCGAACTGATTCAGCGGCTGATGCCATCCGCAGAGCGGGTGCGTTTCACGGTTACCGGCACGGAGGCCACGCACCTGGCGCTACGCGTGGCGCGCGCATTCACCGGCAGGAGCAAGATCGTCCGCTTCGCCGGGCACTTCCATGGCTGGCATGACCATGTTTGTTTTCCGGCCGGCGGCGCGCCTGGCATCATTGCCGGCATTGTGGAAGATACGCTGCTGGCGGTGCCGAACGATCTCCGGCAGGTGGAGCAGTGGCTGGCTTCGCGCAACGATATCGCGGCGCTGATTCTGGAGCCAACCGGCGCCACGTTTGGGCAGATCCCCACCACCGGGGAAACGCTGCTGCGTCTGCGCGAACTGACGGCACGGCATGGCGTGCTGCTGATCTTCGACGAAGTGATCTCGGGCTTCCGCTGCTCGCCGGGCGGCGCGCAGCAGTTCTACGGAGTGACGCCTGACCTTACCACGCTCGCCAAGATTCTGGCTGGCGGGTATCCGGGCGCCGCTTTGGCCGGCCGTGCGGATGTGCTGAGCGTGCTGGATTACCGCCGGCATGACGGTGCGCTGCAATCGCCGCTGGTGGCGCATCAGGGGACCTACAACGCAGGTCCCGTGTCCGCCGCGGCGGGAATTGCGACCCTGGCGGAGGTCAGCCGCGGCGACGCCACCAGCCGCGCCGCACGCACGGCCGCAGCCATTCGGGACGGCATCAACGCGGCCATCCGCCGCCGGGGCCTGCCGTGGTGCGCTTACGGCCAGTTCTCCGATTTCCACCTCTATCGCGGCCCCGAAACGCCTGAGGAGATTCACGCGGGCAAGGCTCCGTGGCAGGCACTGAAGGGCGGCATCCCGCTGGAACTGGCGAACCAGATCCGCGCTGGTTTTCTGCTGCACGGCGTTGACGTCGCCTCCTGGCCTGGCGGATTGGTCTCGGCTGCCCACACCGATGACGACGTTGTGTGCACGGTCGCGGCTTTCGAATCTACGTTCGACCAGCTTGCCGCCGAAGGAGCATTGTGATCGCCCGTGCTGCGATCAATGGGGCGGCGTTGCGGCCCACGCGCGCGCGTTACGCAGTTCTCCTGTTCGTCTATTTCGCCGCGTTCATCACCTACCTGGATCGCGTTTGCATCTCCGTGGCCACCCCCGCCATGGAACGGGACCTGGGGCTATCCGAGATGCAGTTCGCCTGGGTATTCACGGTCTTCTATATCGCGTACGGCGTCTTCGAGATGCCCACGGCATGGCTGGGCGACCGTTGGGGGCAGCGCCGGATGCTGATCCGAATCGTCGGCTGCTGGTCTCTGTTTACGGTCTTCACTGGGATGGCCCGCAGCCTGGCTATGTTGCTGATGACCCGCACCGTGTTCGGCGCGGCGGAAGCGGGCGCCTTTCCGACGCTCTCGCGCGCGCTATCCCGGTGGTTCCCGATGTATGAGCGAAGCCGCGCCAACGGCATCATGTGGATGGGCGCCCGGTCGGGCGGCGCGCTGGCTCCGTTCATGGCGGTTGCCATGATCACGTTGATCGGCTGGCGCTATACGTTTGCCGTCTTCGGCCTGACGGGATTGATCTGGTGCGCCGTGTGCGTGTTCTGGTATCGCGACGAGCCAGCCGATCACCGGTCGGTCAACGTCGAAGAACTGCGGGTGATCCGGTTGGGGGCCGCGCCGCCTCCGCAGGCCGGGGAAAGTGTGCCGTGGAAGACCCTGCTGCTCAATCCCACGATGATCGCGCTGTTTTGCAGTTATTTCGCTTCAGGTTTCGGATTTCAGTTCTTCGTCACGTGGCTGCCTACCTACCTGATGCGCGAACACGGATTGACCCTGCAAAGAACCGGGGCCCTGGCGGGGCTGCCGTTGGCGGCGGGAGCGGTTGGATGCCTGATGGGCGGGGTGATTGCCGACTGGATTACACGCCGCACGGGAAGCGTGACCATCGGGCGGCGCTGCGTGGGGGTGAGCGGCTTTCTACTGGGGGCGGTGGGTTATGCGGCCGCTATGTACGGCCACTCAGCGCCCACGGCCATTGCATTTCTGGCGCTGGCGAGTGGAGCGCATGACATGACGCTTCCGGTGCTATGGGCTACCACCACCGACGTCGGCGGCCAATTTGGAGGGACTGCGGCCGGCTTCGTAAATTTCGCGTCGAGCCTTTCCAGCATGGTGGCTCCCCTGTCCGCCGCGCTGCTCCAACGGATGTTCGGGTCTTTCCACGCCGTGTTTCTCGCCGCCGCTGCCATGTACCTTTGCGGGGCCGCCCTCTGGCTGATCATCGATCCGCGAAAATCGTCATCCACTGAAGGACGTTCATGACTCGTAAAGACTACCTGTACCAACACTACACCTGGCCGGAACTCGGACAGGCGGCGAAGCGGCAGCCAGTGGTGGTGTTGCCGATCGGATCCGTCGAGGATCATGGTCCGCATCTGCCCCTGGATGTCGACAACTTTCTGATCTGGAGCATCTGCGAAGCCGCGGCACAGCAGGCGGAAGGCGACATTCTGCTGATGCCGATCGTTCCGTTCGGTTACGAGACCCATCACATGGACTTCCCGGGCACCGTCGACATCCAGATCCAGCATCTGCTCGACTTCGTCCTCGATGTCACAAAAAGCGTCGCCCACCACGGTTTCCGCCGGATTCTCATCGCCGATGGACACGGTTCCAATATGCCGATTCTCGACCTGGTGGCGCGCCGCACCATCCTGGAAACGGAAGCGCTGTGCGCGCCCTTTCTCTGGCCGTCACTCGCGCTCAAGGAGATCCGGCAGGTGCGGGAGTCCGCGCGCGGCGGCATGTCGCACGCATGCGAGCTCGAGACTTCCGTCTATTTGTATCTTGACGCCGGGCGGGTGCAAATGGATAAGGCGCGCAAGGAGACAGCCCAACCCCCGTCGGACTTCATCTGGAACGATCTCACCGATCCCGGTCCCATCCGTATGATGGATTACTGGACACGGTTTTCAAAGTCGGGAGTGAACGGCGACCCGACCCTGGCCACACGGGAGAAGGGCAGGATTATTTTTGAAGCGGTGGTGAGCAACTTCGTCCGCCTGGCGCGCGAGTTTAAGAACCGCACGCGCGGTGAGCGGGTGGATTATCACCAGACCGAGTGGCAGGGCTGAGACAATGAAAATCACCGATCAATGAAATCACCGATCAGTGAAATTTCCTAGCGCGAACTCGCGGGCCGGCACCGCCGGTTTCCCAAGCCGGACTCTTAGTGAAGATCCTGTCGCTCGCCACGAGTTCTGGCCTTGAATTCCCGGACCAACTCCACCAGTGCCGCCACCACAGCGTCGAAAATGGCGCGCCCTTTTTCCACGGTCGCCAAGGTTGGGTCCCCCACCACGCCGCTGCGGCTAAATCGGGTCCAATGGTCCATATAGAGCACCGGCGCCCCTTTCATCAAGTCGAGCCACATGAATTTGGAGGGCGGCAGGTTCATGTCCTTCACGGCTTTTTCCATCTGGACCCGCTGCCCATCCAAATACAGATAGACGGAGGTCTCGAGCTCGCAAGCGTGCGCCATTCCGCCCGGCGTTTCCGATTCGCGAAGGCGGTTGATGGTTTCGGCCGCCAGGCTCGGCCAGATAAAACAGCCGCACATCGCCTTTGTCTCGAGAATCGTGCGACGTGCGACCATATCCAGGATCGGCATATTCGACCCATGGCCATCCGCAATCAGAATCCGCTCGAAGCCGTGATGGGCCACGCTCCTGGTCACGTCGAGAACGAAATTCAGCAGGTGGTCCGGGTGGATATCGATCGTGCCGGGGAAATCCAGGTGATGGGTTTCAAATCCGAACGGGATTTGCGGCATCAACAGGATCTCTGACGGAGCCGCCATCGCCGCCGCTTCGCAGATCGACCAGATCAGAAAATTGTCGGTGTCGATCGGCAGATGTGGACCGTGATCCTCCACCGATCCGATCGGCAGAATCACCACCGGCTGCGACTTGATCAGTTCGCGCATCTCCGGCCACGTGTGGTGCTGATAGAGATATGGCTTTCGATCCATTCTATTTTCTTATCAAATTTGCAAGGTGTTGTCGAACTGCCTCGAACTGCTCAAGACCGGCGGACAGGACGTCGTCGGGATCTCGCATTCTACCGCGGCACTCGGCGTGGCGGCGATCGGCTTTAGAACCCGCTTGAGAAAGTTTCCCACCGGGTAAGCCGCGCCGGTGACGGCCACGTTGGCCCACGTTGGCCCAAAATGGGTTGTCTCACGGGGAAAATGCTGACATACTCACTGGGGCGAGCTTGATGCACCGGCCGAAACGCCGATCGGCAATCTCTATATGACCCTGATGACGGGATGGGCGCGCGCGTGGGGCATTTCGGCGACGCAGCGGGCAACTCAAGGGCGTGGATCTTAGTTAAGGCGCGCGATATTCAAGGAAGGCGATATGCAATTTCCAGGACAAGAGAAACCGCCGGTAGGAATTGTTTTCGACACCGGCTTGAGCGGCGTGGACGACGCTTTGGCGATGGCCCTGCTGTTTGGGTTGGACGGCAAGAGAGAAGTGCGCGTGGTGTCGATGAGCGTCAGCAGAAGCAATCTCCAGGCCGCCATTTACTGCGACGTGGTGGGCCGATTCTATGCCGGCGCGGTGAGCGGCGCGATCGGGTTCGGCGGCAGAACGCTGCCGGTGGGCATGGCAACGGACGGCCGGCAGACGGCCGAGGAGCCCCTATTCGCGGCGCCTCTGGCGAGAAAAACCGTCGAAGGCAAGCCCGCCTACGCCAGCGATATTCATCGTCTGGAAGATACCGCGGATCCGGGAGCGGTGATGCGGAACGCACTGACGGCGCAACAAGATCAGAACGCCATTGTGGTGCTGGCGGGACCGGCCACTAATCTGGTGAGACTGCTTGACGTGGGCGGCGCCAAGGACTGGATTTCGCGGAAGGTGCGGTTCCTGGCGGTGGCGGGCGGCGCCTTCGGGGAGGGGCCGGCGGAGGAGAATATCAAATCGGACCCGTCGGCGGCCAAACGGCTGTTCGCGGAATGGCCGACGCCGATTGTGGCAGCGGGCCGGGAGATTGGCGACAAAGTGTTGTATCCCGGATCGAGTGTGGAAAAGGATTTCGCCTGGTCGACGGCGCATCCGGTGGTGGATGCGTACCGTGCTTTCCACCCTATGCCGTACGACGCTCCCACGGGCGCGATGAGCGCCGTGCTGTACGCCGGCCGCCCGCAGGAGAACTATTTCAAGCTATCCGACCCCGGCGTCATCAGCGTGCAGGACGACGGCCGAACCCGGTTCACGCCCTCCGCCAGCGGCAAGCACCGGCACCTGATCCTAGATCCGGCGCAGACGGAACACATCGTGAAGACGTACACGGAAATCGCCAGCGCCAAGCCGGTTCCCCGGCCCCAGCGCATTTTTCAAAAGAAACAACAGGACCAAAAGAAACAATAGGGCCGCGAATGTTTATCCGCAACTCGTGCGCGACGCCGCACGGAAGCCGATCGAGATGCACATGCGGGACCGGATCAACGACAACCGAAGGCCCACCGAGGCGGCCCAATTTCAATTGAGAGGCGGTTTTTCCATGCAGAAAATGGCAGCGGCTTTCCTGACAGTGGCGATGGCTGGATTGGCGCTCATCGCTCTCACGCCAGCGCCGGCTCCGGGCCAACAGCAGGCGCCGCCGGCTCCGGCCCAGAAAGGCGGCAGAGGGGGTGGCCAGCAGCCGATGCCCCCGGGCCCGAATCCCAATTCGCAATACCGTCTGGGGCCGGACTCGATGCCGCAGGAAGGAGTGCCGAAGGGCGAGATCCGTGGGCCCTATGTGATTCCGAGCAACGCGTATCCAGGGACTCAACATACGTATTGGGTCTACGTCCCGGCGCAGTATGATCCGGCGGCGCCGGCCAGCCTGATGGTCTTCCAGGACGGGCAGGCGTTTAAGGATGAGAATGGCGATTTGCGGGCACAGAACGTGATGGACAATCTGATCTACCGGCGCGAGATTCCCGTGATGATCGCAGTGTTCATCAACCCGGGCCGCCGGCCGGATCAACCGGAACCCAGCCCCCAGACCAGTTGGGGCGATGGGACCACCAATCGCGGCGTCGAGTACAACACGCCCAACGACAAATACGCCCGGGTGATTACCGAGGAGCTGATGCCGGTGCTTTATAAGGAGTACAACATTTCGAAAGACCCGGAGCAGCATGGAATTGGCGGATCAAGCTCCGGCGCCATCGCGGCGTTCGCGGTTGCCTGGGAACGTCCCAACGATTTCCGGAAGGTGCTGAGCAATGTCGGCAGCTTCGTGAATATACAAGGCGGCTTTGTGTACCCGGAGCGCGTGCTGGAGAGCGAGAAGAAGCCGATTCGCATGTTCCTGTGCGATGGGCGGAACGACAACCGTGGGCTGCGCGGCGGAGTTTACGACGAGAAACGCGACTGGTTCTACCAGAATGTCCGCCTGATGAAGGCTCTCACGCAGAAGGGTTACGACGTAATTTATCGTGGAGCATGAACCTTCACGGGCAGAAGTATGGCGGCATGATTCTGCCGGAGATGATGCGGTGGCTGTGGCGCGACGGCCCCGTTTCCACGGATGTGAATGACATGGTCGAGCGCAGTTTCCGCCAGCCCGCGGCGAAAAAGCCAGTCGAAAATCCGCAGAAACAGTAAGGAGGAAGCCTAATCCCTAAGTCGCTCATTTCAGAAATACGCTAACGTATCGGGAAACCGCTTGCTTACGCGCGCGGCTCCGATCAGAGCCGTGACCGTGAGGGAGCGGTTTTCGAAATACGTTAGCGTACTTATGAAACGGTGTACTACGCTTGCGGCTGGCTTGGATCGCGCTTCACCCATTTGTAGGCCGCCAGCGAGTTCCTCCAGAAATACTTCTCCGCCACCGCCCGATCTTTGGCGCCGAAGTAATCCTGTACGATTTTCACAATCGCCGGCAGGTTGTCCGCGGCCACCTGGTTGGGCCAGTCGCTGCCGAAGATCACCTGGTTCTCGCCGAAGATCTCGAACAAATAGTCGAGGGTCGGCTTGTAGAGAGCCGGATCCGTAGACGCTTTACCATCCACCAGGCGCAATATTTCCGATAGCTTGACAAACACCTGCCGCCGTTTCGCCAGTTCCCGCAGCGTCCCTTCCACCGCGGCCCTGCCGGTTGTGTCGAGCCGTCCAAACATCGCCGGCAGGTGGTCGAGGATGATGCGCAAGCCCGGAACCTTGTCCGTCACCTTCAAAACGGCTTCCAGCAGGTCGGGCCGCGGATTGGCTGTGTCCAATGCCAGGTCCGCCTGCTGCATCAGCTTCAAGCCTTCAATAAACGCAGGGTTTGCGACCTGACTGACCAGGTTGTAGCCCCAAAGGTTGCCGTAACGGATGCCGAGAAACAGCTTGTTTTTGTGATAACGGTCCAGGTATTCTGGGAACTCGGGCTTGTCGGGTTGAAGGTTGCCGACGGCCCCCACCATGATCGGGTCTTTCTCCTCAACCTCCAGAACCCAGAGGTTGTCTTCCACCCAGGGGCTGGCCTCCAGCTCAATCGCCCCCACAATACCCAGCGGCGTGGCTAGCCGCCGGTATCGAGGCGGCAACGATGGTGAGGTGGGGCCCCGGCCGCCTCCCGAGTAGGGCGCACCCTGTGGGCGGGTCTGGTCGAACAAGTGAATGTGACAATCGATTATGGGGATAGGCGCCGCCTGAGCGGTTGCGATCACCCCTGCGCCAATGGCCGCTGTCGAACCTAAAAAGGTCCTGCGACTGAGTCCGTTCATCGGGTTAATTGGCCTTTGCCGTCGCATCGGGCGTCGCAGCCGTGAGGCCATTCCCGAATTGATTCGCCACGCGGTAGATCAATTCTTTCTGAGCCGGTCCGCGCATTCATCGTCAGCCGGTCGAGGCTAAGAACCCCAACCATCAGGCACAGGGAACATCCAATCCGTGTTGTTACTTTCATAGGAACTCCCGGTGAAGAAACCTCAAACAGTATCTTCACTTCACGGTTTCAAGCTTTTAGGTAGGGCTTCAGATACGCATCCAGCTCCTGGCGGATTTCTTCGATTGACAACTGCCGGCCGCCGCGCCCTCTGGCACCCCCGCGCCCCTCGGCGCCGGGCGCGGGCGGCGCTGTACGGGCCTTGGTACCCGGTTTTGAAGACCCCACGGGCGATCATGATGTCCATCGAACTGGTCCAAAATGGTCCCAACAGGATGCGTCATCTGCGTTTCGCCTTCCTCGGCCGTCGCCGATGCCTCGGGTGGCGGCTTCAGCGGGGAGTATATATCGCGCCCCCGCCCAAGTCAATGAACCGAGACTCCTGTGACTTTGTGCGCGATGCGGCAGCGAGCCGCGCTTCCTTAGCCCCACACGGTCGCGTCCAAGTGCGGGGGCGGACTATCACCCGCGGCAGGCTTCCAAACTTGGTTTCCGCCGCCGCTTTTCCGCCGTCGCTTTCCAACCAGCCCCACCGCGCTATTCCCATTGGCCACCCACGCTCGCATGGAT
>Ga0210402_10001109_pt1 | contig 28307 bp, 21 predicted proteins | sample IncBWC7MmetaG_FD_161055 | JGI IMG/M metagenome (GOLD analysis project Ga0210402, IMG submission 161055) | Forest soil microbial communities from Barre Woods Harvard Forest LTER site, Petersham, Massachusetts, United States - Inc-BW-C-7-M | ecosystem: Environmental > Terrestrial > Soil >...
TATCGAGGTGCGGCAAAACTTCACCGGCCAGATCAGTGGTACAAGCGCCAGCGGCTACTCCTCGCTCGAGACGCTGTTCGTGCGGCGCGCCTTCACCTATGTCGCCGGCGACCAGTGGGGCATCGTGCGCGTCGGCCAAGCCGACGGCCTGATCAGCATCTTCGACAACGGCGTGACGACATTCCAGTTTCTGCCGACCGGCAACCTGAACGGCGGCGACGCAACGAACATCCCGCAAAACGTCCCGGCTGCCTTCGTCTTCCTCGGTCAGGCGGGCGCCGAATACGACAACGCCAAGGCGGTCTATCTGTCGCCGCAGATCGCCGGCTTCGACTTCGGCATCCAGTACGCGCCGAACACCTCGAACGGCAACGGCATCGGCGGCTCCAACAACCCGCTGAACGCCTCGATCACCGGCACCGGCACCGGCACCGGCCTCGGCTGCACCATTGCCAACACCGGCTGTCCGACGCTGTCCTCCGGCCCCGGCATCCTGGACGGCTCACGATCGATCAACCAGGCAGCGATCGGCGTGCGCTACCAGGGCCAGTTCGGTCCGACGGGCCTGTTGGCCTACGTCGTGGGTGAGGGCAGCCAGCACGCCACCTACACCGGCTCGACCGCAGCCAACATCCTTGGCAACACGGTTGCCGGCAGCAAGTTCAACGGCAGCTACAATGATCTGGCGATAGGCAGCGCCGGCATCGCGGCAACTTTTGCCGGCTTCACCGTCGGCGGCAACGTTGTCGGCGGCCAGATGAACGGCCAGTTGGCCCTGCAGCCCAAGGGCGGCGCGCCGCTGGTCGGCATCCTGGCCGGCGTGAAATACGTTGCCGGGCCGTTCACGGTTGGCATTGTGGGCGAGGAGTACTGGGAGCAGGGCAACGTCAACCTTACCGGCATATCCCAGTTGCGGGCCCGAGGCCTCAGCACCGGCTTCAGCTACACCTTAGCGCCTGGCTTCACCGCGTTTGCCGAATATCTCTACATGGACCAGTACCAGGCCGATCGTAACTTCGTCACCGGCGCGATCGGGTCGGGTGCGAACAACAGCATCAAGGGGCAGACCTTCCTGATCGGCAACGTGGTCAACTTCTGAGCCCATTGCGGCTCTCCGCGAAAACCGGCGGCGGGGGTCATTCCCCGCCGCTTTTTCGTTGGGCGGGGGAATCGGCGCGCCGGGGCCTGTGGCGGGCCTCTGGCGGCCCCATATCGGGTGCCGATACACTGCGCGCTCAACCAAGGAACCTGATCCAAGTGAATGAAGCCATCCAGCTCACCCGCCTTCCGTCCGGCCTGACCGTCGTCACCGAACGGATGGAGCGGGTGGAGACCGTCTCGCTCGGCGCCTATGTCGCGACGGGCTCACGCCACGAACAGGAGACCGAGAACGGCGTCTCCCACTTCCTCGAGCACATGGCCTTCAAGGGTACCGAACGGCGCACGGCCGCCGAGATCGCCGAGGAGATCGAAGCCGTCGGCGGCCACATCAACGCCTACACTGCGCGCGAGCAGACCGCCTACTACGTCAAGGTCCTGAAGGAGGATACCGCGCTCGCCGCCGACATCATCGGCGACATTCTGACCCATTCGACCTTCGAGCCCGAAGAGCTGGAACGCGAGCGGGGCGTGATCCTACAGGAGATCGGCCAGGCGAACGACACGCCGGACGACATCATCTTCGATCGCTTCCAGGAATGCGCCTATCCCGCGCAGCCGATCGGCCGGCCGGTGCTTGGCTCCGAGGCCAGCATCCGCGCGATGCCGCGGACGATGTTGACCGGCTACATGCGCCGCCACTATAGCGCCTCCAATGTGGTGGTGGCAGCCGCCGGGGCGCTGACCCACGGGCAGGTGCTCGATCTGGTGAATACGCATTTCACGGATCTGGCGAACGATCCGTTGCCTGCGATGCTGCCGGCGAGCTACGGCGGGGGCGAGTTCCGCGAGGCGCGCGAGCTTGACCAGGTGCACATCGTGCTGGGGTTCCCATCGGCCGGCTACGGCGAGCGCGACTATTACCCGATTCTGCTGCTCTCCACCCTGTTGGGCGGCGGCATGTCGTCGCGGCTGTTCCAGGAGGTGCGCGAGAAGCGCGGGCTGGTCTATTCGATCTACTCCTTCAGCTCGCCCTTCCTGGATGGCGGGCTGTTCGGCATTTATGCCGGCACCGGCGAAAGCGAGGCAGAGGAGCTGATCCCGGTCACGCTCGAGGAACTGCGGAAGGTGCAGACGGCGGTGACCGAGCAGGAGCTGGCGCGGGCACGGGCCCAGGTGAAGGCCAGCCTGCTGATGTCGCTGGAGAGCACCGGCAGCCGCTGCGAGCAGCTCGCCCGGCAGCTTCAGGTGTTCGGCAGGGTGGTGCCGATCCAGGAAACGGTGGGCAAGCTCAACGCGGTGACCACCGAGGATGTATGCCGCGCCGCCGCCCGTCTGTTCCGCGCGGCGCCGACGCTGGCGGTGCTGGGGCCGGCCGAACGGGTGCCAGGGCTGGCCGATATCGTGGAGAAGCTGGCTGCTTGATTGTGCGCAGCATCGGGACTAAGGCTAGCTAAGCTTGCAAGGGTCCTGGTATGCCCACGGTCAATATCCACGCTGCGAAGAGCCAATTGTCCCGTCTGCTCGACGCTGCGGTGGCGGGTGAAGAGGTCATCATCGCAAAGGCGGGAAAGCCTGTCGCACGGCTGGTACCGATCGAGAGGAAGCAGGAGCGACGTAAGCTCGGGACGCTTGCCGGGCAGTTCCGTGTTCCTGACGACTTCGACGATCCACTGCCGGACGAGATTCTGGCCGCCTTCGAAGGGCGTTGATGCGTCTCCTGTTGGATACCCATCTGCTTCTCTGGGCGCTCAGTGACCCGGATCGGTTGGGCGGTTCAGCCCGCGATGCGATCGAGGACCCGGCCAATGACATCCTGTTCAGCACGGCAAGCATCTGGGAGGTTGCGATCAAGACGCGGCTTGGACGACCTGACTTCGCAGTCCGGGCGGAGACCATCGCCAAGGAGGCACTGGTGCGTGGCTTCGGCGAATTGCTGATCCGCTGGCAATCCGCCTCGATAGTTTCGGATTTACCCATGCATCACCGTGATCCTTTCGATCGGATACTTTTGGCTCAAGCCATCACGGAGCCTGTCCACCTCTACACAGTGGATCGGAAGCTCGCGCCTTATTCGTCGCTTGTGGTGCTGGCCTGAAAAGCACATCTCCGGACGCACCAGTGGAGCCCAGCCATGGCCGCCAACGCTCTTGACCTCCTCGCCGACCTGATCGCCCGCGCGCGTTCCGCGGGGGCGGATGCAGCCGATGCGGTGCTCATTTCCGGCACATCGCTGTCGGTGCAGCGCAGGCTCGGCAAGACCGAGCACGTCGAGCGTTCGGAAGGCCAGGACCTTGGCCTGCGGGTGTTCCTCGGCCGGCGCGCCGCCATCGTCTCCTCCAGCACTGTGGCGCCATCCAGCTTCAAGGAATTGGCCGAGCGCGCGGTCGCCATGGCCCGCGTTGTGCCGGAGGACCCCTATGCCGGCCTGGCTGACACCGCCGCGCCACCGGAGCCCGCCGCGCTGGACCTGGAAGACGCGAGCGAGCCGGCAACCGAGGCGCTGGTAGCCCGGGCGGCCACGGCCGAAGATGCGGCGCTCGCGGTGCCAGGCATCACCAATTCGGAAGGAGCCGAGGCGGGCTTCGGCCGAACCGAGGCGTTCCTGGTCACCTCCGCCGGGTTCGCCGGCAGTCTGGTCCGCACCAGTCACTCGGTGTCCGCCTCGGCAATCGCCGGCGCCGGCACGGGGATGCAGCGCGACTACGACTACCACTCGACCATCCATCTCGCCGATCTGGACGATCCCGCGGCAATCGGGCGCAGTGCGGCGGAGCGCGCGATTGCCAGGCTCAATCCGGCCCGGCCGAGTACCGCGAAGCTGCCGGTGATCTACGACCCGCGCGTCGCCGGCGGTCTGCTGGGCCATCTGGCCGGCGCGATCAACGGCGCCTCGGTGGCCCGCGGCACTTCTTTCCTGAAGGACAAGCTCGGCCAGCGCATCTTCGCAGCCGGCATCGTCGTCCGCGACGATCCGCGCCGCGTCCGTGGCCCGCGTTCGCGCACGTTCGACGGGGAGGGCACGCCAACCGCTGCCCGCGCGCTGATCGACGATGGCGTGCTGACCACATGGCTGCTGGACAGCCGTTCGGCCCGGCAGCTGGGATTGCACTCCACCGGCCACGCCGTGCGTGGCACCGGCGGGCCGCCCTCGCCGTCGCCGACCAACCTGTACCTCGCCGCCGGCAGTCTCACGCCGGTCGAACTGATGGCGGACATCAAGCTTGGGCTGTACGTGACGGAATTGATCGGCATGGGTGTGAACGGCGTGACCGGCGACTACAGCCGCGGCGCCGCCGGCTTCATGATCCGCGACGGAGCGATTGCCGAGCCAGTCGCCGAGATTACCATCGCAGGCAACCTGCTCGGCATGTTTGCTAGCCTGACGCCCGCCAACGACCTGCGCTTCCGGCGCGGCACCGACTCGCCGACGGTGCGCGTGGACGGCATGACCATGGCTGGCGGCTGACCCGCCGCATCACCATATTAGCGGCATGCTCACAAAACAGCGGGACACCACCATGCGTCGCACACCGCGTCTGCTAGCCGCCGTCGCCGCGCTGAGCCTGGCGCTCGCGCCCGGTCTGGCCGATGCACGCGCCGGCGGCGGAGGCTCGTTCGGCAGCCGCGGCAGCATGACATGGTCGGCGCCGCCGTCCACCAATACCGCCCCCTATTCGGCCCAGCCGATGCAGCGCAGCATGACGCCGAACAGTCCCTCGCCTGGGTTTGCCTCCCCCTCGCCCGGCTTCGGCTCCGGTTTTGGACGGAGTTCCGGCTTCATGTCCGGGCTGATGGGCGGCCTGATCGGCGCCGGCATCGGAGGCCTGCTGTTTGGCCATGGCTTCTTCGGCGGCGGGCTGGGATTTGGCGGGTTCCTGGGCTTCCTGCTGCAGATCTTCCTGCTCGTGCTGCTGGTCCGGTTCCTGATCCGGCGGTTCCGCGGGCCATCGCCCGCCTTCGCCGGCGGACCGGGCATTTTTGCCCGTGGCGCCACTCCGGGCCCCGGCCCGATGGGAGGCGCCGGCGGGCCGGCGGGGCCGCCACCGATCCAGATCGGCCCGCAGGACTATCAGGAGTACGAGCGGCTGTTGCAGAACATCCAGGCTGCCTGGAGCCGGCAGGATCTGAATGCGCTGCGCCCGCTGGCGACGCCCGAGATGCTGAGCTACTTCGCCGAACAGTTGGCCGCGCAGACCAGTCAGGGGGTGCGCAACGAGGTCACCGACGTGCGCCTGCTGCAGGGCGACCTGGCGCAGGCCTGGCGCGAGGGCGATCGCGAGTATGCGACGGTGGCGATGCGGTTCTCGATGATCGACGTGACGCGCGACGCGTCCGGCCGCGTCGTTGACGGCAGCCCCACCGAGCACGTCACGGCCACCGAACTGTGGACCTTCATTCGTTCGCCGGGCGGCCGGTGGATTCTGTCGGCGATCCAGCAGGCGCGGTAGCGGTAAGCAAAGGCTCGCGGTGTCATGGCCGGGCTCGTCCCGGCCAGCCACCCCTTGCGGGTCAATTAGTAACACGAACCGCCGAAGCACTCCTCGACGATGAAGCGGGGTCAGACAGCCTGGCATCGATCTCCTCGAGCGAACGGCCGCGCGTCTCGAAGCCGATGAACCAGAAGGCAACGGCGCCAAGCACATACCAAAAGGCGAAATAGTTGAACGCCGGTATGATCGCGTCGAGCGTCGCCTTCGGTGCGACGAAGTTCGACGATCCCGCGATCAGCGCCAGCCCGGCCGGGCCGATGAATTTTCCAAGGTTGCCAACACCATACACCAGGCCCATCCCGCTGCCGCGCAGCCGCGACGGCCACAGCTCACCCATGTACGGCCCGACGATTGAATAGTTGCCGCTGCCGAAGAAGTTCTGCAGCACGATCATCAGGAAGAACATCGAAACGCCGCCGACGAAGACGCTGTGCAGATAGCCGGCCAGCGACATGAACACCGCCGCCACGACGCAACTCAACACGCCCGAGGCGCGGCGGCCCATCGCATCGGAGATCCACGAGCAGAAGAAGCGGCCGGCAACCGCCGCCAGACTGATCCAGATCGCCAGCTTCGATGCCTCAGGTGCGGTTATTCCCAGCACCATCACGAACAGCGTCACCATCCACAACGTGAGCGCGACCCCTCCGGTCTGGGTCAGGCCGGTTAGGCATCCGACAACGATGCTGCGCGGGTATTTGAACAGCTCGATCCAGCGGGTGCGCTCGATCGCCGGCGCCGTGGTCGGCAATGGGATGGAAGTGGGCTCAACCTGCAACGCCCACGCGAGCGAGTGACGCGCCTCCTCGAAGCGTCCCATGCGCATCAGCCAATGCGGCGATTCCGGGACCCAGGCTCGGATGTAAAGTGTCAGCGCCGCGGGCAGCAGTCCGACCGCGAACAGGCCGCGCCAGCCGATGTATGGCGTTGCGTACGCCCCCAGAAACGCCCCCAGCAGCACGCCGACTGGCAACATCGTCGTGGTCAGCCCGGTCAGCCAACCGCGCTTGGAAGCTGGCACGAATTCCTGCACCATCGTGATATCGACCGAGTAGAGCCCGGTTACGCCCAGACCGACGATGAAGCGGCAGATGACGAGGTAGATCCATGCCCCGTCGGGGGTCACGGCCATCGCGCCGGTAGCCAGCGAAAAATTGAGCACGGTGGCGATCATGACCTTGCGGCGGCCGATCTTGTCCGCCATCCAGCCCCAGAACAGCGAACCAAAGGGCGCGCTTATGCCGGAGGCGAGCAGGATCATCCCTGACTGCCCATAGGTCAGATGCCAATCCCCGATAATGAATGCCAGCACAAACCCGATCAGAAAGAAGTCGAAGAAATCGACCATGTCGCCAATCGTCGCGGCGAGGGCGATCTTCCACTGATTGGCGGTCAGCTTCTGTTGCCGATCGAGAAGTTCGAGCATGGGGGCACCTCCTCATCCTCGCCCGCATGGCGGCGACGCGGGCGGCCCGGTTCGTTATCGTCGGTGGCAGAGACTTTTGCGGCGGCCGGAAAAACTATCGTACGCCGGCGGCCCGTGTAGCAGCCGCGACCGGTCGGCGTGGCCGAACGGTAACTGACGCGCCGAGCACCGGCAATGCGGTCACTCCTTGTTGAACCACGCCGTTGTCAGGCCGCCACCCCGCGATGCCAGAGCCGGGCGCTCGCCAGGCGTGCTCCCTGGACCAGCGCATCCAGCTTGGCCCAGGCGATATCCGCGTGCACCCGTCCGCCCAGGCCGCAATCGGTGGACGCAATGACGCGCTCCTTTCCGACCAGATCGGCGAACCGCACGATCCGCTCGGCCACCAGCTCCGGATGTTCGACCACGTTGGTCGCGTGGCTCACGACACCCGGCAGGATCAGTCGGTCGTCGGGCAGCTTCACATCGTGCCAGACGCTCCATTCGTGTTCGTGGCGCACGTTGCCGGCCTCGAACGAGTAGGCGCCGCAATCGATCGCCAGCATGACATCGACGATGTCGCGCATCGGGATGTCAGTGGTGTGCGGGCCATGCCAGCTTCCCCAGCACAAATGGAACCGGATGCGATCGCGCGGCAGCCCCTTGATCGCGTGGTTCAGCGCATCGACGCGCCGCATGGAAAATTGCCGGTAGTTCTCGACGGTCGGCTCGGGATTGACCTGGTCCCAGTTCTCCGCGATCGAGGGGTCGTCAAGCTGCAATATCAGTCCGGCATCGATGATCGCCTTGTACTCCTCGCGCATGGCGTCCGCGCATGCGAACAGGAACTCCTCGTCTGTCTTGTAATACGTGTTGCCGACACGAGACGCACTGCCTGGGGCGATCGAGGTCATGAAACCTTCCTCGATGCCGCAAGCCGCAAGCCCCGCCTTGAAGTTGGCAATGTCGGCCGCGATCGCCGCATGGCCCTTGTAGCTCAGCGCGCCGATGCAGACCGGCCAGTTGCGCGCGCGCGGCCCTGTGGTGATGCCCGATTCCGGATCGGCGTAGGCCGCCGCAAAACGTTGTCGGTCGCGACGGTCGGCAAAGCTGGTGAGCACGATCTCACCGGGACGCGCCCGTCGCGCCGGCATTTCGTACAGGCCGGGTCCGCCGAGTTCGAGCCCGTCCAGCCGATTGAAGGAGTAGCTCCACCACGCACCGTAGTTGACGCGGTGGCCCATCGACTTGCCGAACTCGCCGTCGCCGGGCACATCGACGCCAAGCTCCTTCTGGCGACGCACCACGTCCGCCACGGCGGCGCCAAGCTGCGCCGTGAAGTGCGCTTCATCGATGGGCTCGCCCGACTGCCGCGCGCGGTTAGCCTCGATCAGCGTATCGGGACGTGGCAGGCTGCCGACATGGCTGGTCAGGATTTGATCATTGCTGTATTTCATCGTTGCACCATTCATCCGACATCGATCGGGCGGCGTCTTCGGCAGGCGGGCGGTCGGTGGGCCGACCGTTCTTGCGCCCGACATACCGCCTGTAGTCTAGTTGGCCACTTCGCATGCTGTCGAGCATGGAACAATCACGTCTCACTCGAAGGAAGCGTTCAAATGACCCACGACACCACCAGTCCCAAGGCACATCACGGGGCAGTCACGCCTGTCGGTCTCAACCATCTGGTCCTGAATGTGCGCGACATCGAGGAGTCGCACCAGTTCTGGACCGAGGTCGTGGGGTTCAAGCAGGTCGGCGAAATCCACGCCACGCCGACACGTCCGAACCCGCCGAAGATGCGCTTCTACAGCGGCGATCACGGTGGCGGCGCTATGAGCCATCACGACGTCGCCTTGATCGAGAATCGGAATTTGCCGCCCCCTCCTGCCGAGTGGTCCATGCACGGCATGCCCTGCGCGATCAGCCACATCGCCATCGCCCTGCCGGATCGCGAGGCATGGCTGAAGCAGCTCGCCTATCTGCAGGAGCGCGGCGTCAAATTCGACCGGCGCGTCGAGCATGGCATGACCCACAGCCTGTATATCCACGATCCGAACGGTTATGGGGTCGAACTGCTGTACGAGTTGCCGCGCGAGGTGTGGGAAGGCGACATCGACGGTGCGCTGAACTTCGCGGTGCAGGTGCCGACCGAAGGTCCGGATGCGCTGCAGGACAGGACGGAAGACGTGCCGGTGTTCAAGCAGCCGGTCACTGCCTGATCCATCACCGTCATTCCCGCGCAAGCGGGAACCCAGGCGTCGCGCGCCGATGACGCGGTCTGGGTCCCCGCTTTCGCGGGGATGACGTCGTCTTGGAATGCGGGGCTGACGCTTTTGGAATGCGGGACGACAGAACAACAACTGGCATGACGACAGAACAAGAACTGGAGTGAGGCCCACCATGGCAAAGCGTAAGAGCGTCAACGGGTCGCGCGCCCGTCACGAGAATCCGATCCCCAACGCCAGCCGTATCGGCAACATCGTCGTCTCCAGCGTGATCGGCGGGACCAATCCCGGCACGCGCGAGCTGCCGCCGACGCTGGAGCAGCAGGTCGCGAACGTGTTCGGCTACATCCGCCATGACATCGAGGCTGCCGGCGGCACCGTCGATGACATCATCAAGATCACATTCTGGGTAAAGGATCCGGCGAAGCAGCGCGCTGCCCTGAACGACGAATGGGTAAAGATGTTCCCCGATCTGGACGCGCGGCCGGCGCGGCACACGCAGCCGCTGCCGGCTGACAGCCGCGCGCTGGTGCAGGCGGATTTCATGGCCGTCATTGGCTGAGATGGACGACATTGCGGCCTCCGACGCCACGATGAAGTTCGGCGTCGGCCAGCCGATCCGTCGCGTCGAGGACTTGCGGCTGCTCACCGGCAAGGGACGCTACCAGGACGATCAGACGCTGCATCGGCAGACCTGGTGCGTGTTTGTGCGCTCGCCGCACGCGCACGCGCTGATCCGGTCAGTCAGCACCGACGACGCATCGCGCGCACCGGGCGTGCTCGCGGTTTACACCGGGACCGACTACGCGAACGACGGCATTGCGATGCCGAAGGCGGCGATGCCGCGAAAGAAGCGCGACGGCTCGCCGATGTTCGCACCGCAGCGTCCGGCGCTGGTGGTGGATCGCACGCGCTATGTCGGTGATCCGGTGGCGATGGTGATCGCCGAGACATTGGCGCAGGCCAAGGATGCCGCGGAACTTGTCGCCGTGAACTATGAGCCGCTGCCCGCCGTGACGTCGGTCGCCGATGCGGCCGAACCCGACGCACCGCGCGTGTGGGACGAGAACCGGGACAACATCTCGCACACCACCGAGCGCGGCAACCGTCAGGCAACGGAGGCGGCGTTCGCTCAGGCGGCGCACGTCGTCAAGCGCCGCTACGTGATCACGCGCGTCCAAGCGCAGTACATGGAACCACGCGGTGCGATCGGCATCTACGATCCCGCTGAAGGTCGCTACACGCTGTACGCCGACGTGAACTATCCGCACCGCGTGCGCAACATGCTCGCCAATATGGTGTTCAAGGTGCCGGAGAGCAGCGTGCGCGTGGTTTGCCACGACGTCGGCGGCGGATTTGGCGCGAAGGGCTGGCAGTATGTCGAACACCGGCTGACCCTGTGGGCTGCGCGCAAGATCGAACGGCCGGTGAAGTGGCGCTGCGAGCGTTCCGAAGTGCTAATGGCGGACGAGCACGGGCGCGACAACGTCGGCACGATCGAACTGGCATTCGATGCGGGCGGAAAAATCATCGGGCTGCGGCTGCACATGCTCGCCAGCATCGGCGCCTACATCGCATCCGATCGTCAGTTGCTCACGCCGTTCGGCCAGATCGGCACCGTGGTCGGCATGTACGACATCCCGGCCGCCTGCGTGACCATCGACGCGGTGCTGTCCAACACCAGCCCGACCGCGCCCTATCGCGGCGCCGGCCGGCCGGAGGCAAGCTACTTTATTGAACGCGCGATGGAGGCCGCGGCGCGCGAACTGAACATCGACCCGATCGAGTTGCGCCGTCGAAATCTGATACCCGATGCGAGGATGCCGTACAAGACGGCGCTCGGCCCGTTCTACGATTGCGGTCAGTTCAGCCGTAACATGGAGACGGCGTTGCTGGCCGCCGATCATGCCGGCTTTGCTGTGCGGCGCGAGGCATCACGTGCGCACGGCATGCTGCGCGGCCTCGGCTTTGCCAATGCGATCGAACAGGCGGCCGGTCCAACGCCGGAATACGCGGAGATTCGTTTCCAGCCGAGCGGCAGTGCAATTCTGCTGATGGGTACAAAGACGCACGGGCAGGGTCACGAGACTGCATTCAAGCAGATCCTGTGCGGGCAGCTCGGCATCGATCCGAACGAGGTGCAGTTCATCGACGGTGACACCGACCGCGTCGCCTTCGGCATGGGGTCGAATGGTTCGCGTTCCATGGTCGTCGGCGGTTCGGCGCTGACGCTGGCCGCGGGGAAGATCATCGACAAGGGCAGGCGGATCGCCGCGCATCTGCTGGAGGCAGCGGAAGCCGACATCGAGTTTGCCGAGGGGAAGTTCAGCGTCGCGGGCACCGATCGGGGCGTGGCGCTGAAGGACGTGGCGCGCGCGGCATTCCAGCCGGCGCGTCTGCCGCCCGGCATGGAGCCAGGCTTCTACGAGCACGCCACTTACGCGCCGTCGCTCAACACGTTCCCCAACGGATGTCATGTCTGCGAAGTGGAGATCGATCCCGACACCGGCGCCGTTGCTCTGCAATCCTATCTGGTGGTCGATGACGTCGGCACAGTGATCAATCCGCTTACGTTGGCGGGGCAGATTCATGGCGGCGTGGCGCAGGGCCTTGGCCAGATCCTGATGGAACAGGTAGTTTACGAGCCGGACTCCGGCCAGTTGCTGACTGCAAGTTTCATGGACTACTGCATGCCGCGCGCCGACAACATGTGCAGCATCCGCATCGTCTCCAATCCGGTGCCGACGGCGGGAAATCCGCTTGGCGCCAAGGGCGCGGGCGAGGCCGGCTGTGTCGGCGCGATGCCCGCGGTGATGAACGCGATCATGCACGCACTGGAGCCGCTCGGCGTGCGCGAACTCGACATGCCGGCCACCAGCGATCGCATCTGGCACGCGATCCGCTCCGCCCAAACTTCCTCTCCGCCCCTGGGGGCGGAGAGGGCAGGGTGAGGTGGGGGACTTGCGCACAGGCGCCGCGTACCGCGAAACACTCCGCGACGGGCGCAAGATCTGGGTGATCGGCGAAGGCTCGGTGGAGGATGTCACCACCCATCCCGCCACGCGCGCCGTGGTAAACGAATACGTCGCCTGGTACGACCGGCACTTCGATCCGACGTGGCGCGACATCGTGCTGACGGGCGATGGCGTCCCATGGGGCTACGTGCTGCCCACACGCGCCGATGACCTCATCGGCATGGGCCGCTGCTTCGCGGCGACGACATTCCTCGGCGCCGGCAACATCACGCACACACCCGCCTACGGCCACCTGATCGCTCTCGGCGTGCTCGGCGAAGTGCAGCAGCGCAATGCGTCCGCGCAACAGATCGAGAATGCGGAAGCCTACCGACAGCACATCGCCCGCACCGGCCGTTTCCTGACGTTTTCCGCGGGCGCCGCGACCATCGGCTATCGCATGCGCCCCGATCCGGCCGAACGCGCCGCGCTGCGCATTGTGCGCGAAACCGACTCCGGTGTGGTTCTGCGCGGCAAGATCGGCATGCACACCAGCCCCGCCTACGCCGAAGACGTCTACATTGGCGCGCTTTGCGGCGTCGATTACGACGGGCACCGCGCCACGTTCGTGGTGCCGGTCAATGCACCGGGCATCACAATCATCTGCCGCAGGATTGCGACGCGCGACGCCAACCCGTTCGCCGCGCCGCTCAGCAGTCGCTATGACGAACTGGACGGGCAGATGTGGCTCGACGATGTGTTCGTGCCGTGGGAGCGCGTGTTCCTGGTGGATCCGTCGCCGGAGCTGATCGCGCGCTGGCTGTTCTGGCACCAGCTCTATTGCTGGCTGGCGAAGGCGGAATTCACGTTGGGCCTGGCGCTGGCCTGCACGCATGCAATGGGGCTGATGTCGCACGACGCCACGATCGAGTATTTGCTCGACCTGATCACCGACGTACAGATGGTGCGAAGCTGCCAGGTCGCCGCCGAACGCGATCCGCAATTCACGCCGGAGGGATACTGCTATCCCAACCAATGCCACCTCGCCGCCGGCAGCATCGCCATGCTGAAGGCGCGCCCGCGCATGAGCGAGGTGCTGCGCATCATTCCAGGTTCCTCGCTTGTCGTCGCGCCGACCGATCGCGATCTCGCGGCACCCGAGGTGGCCGCGGGGCTGGAAGAATCGTTTGGCGGCGGCGGCTACACCGCGACGCAGCGTGCCGCGCTGTTGCAAATGGCGTGGGATCATGTGTCGTCGGCGCTGGATGCGCGCGAGTCGGCATTCGAACTGCACTCCAATGGCGGAATGCAAAGGTGGCGTGAACGCCTGCAACGCAACTTCGCAAGCTATAACGAACTGGCCAACGGCATATTGCGCCAACTGAGCGTGGCCATGCCGGACATCGATCTGAGCAGCATCCGCGCCGCGCCGATGAAACCACGCCGGCCGGTCCAGGTGGGAGGAACCACATGAGCGAACTGTCGCCGAAGACCCGTAACGCATTGCTGCGCGTCGGGACATCGACGTTGACCGGCGCGCTGAACCGGCGCGGGCTGCGCAGCATGTTCATGCAGGATGTGTGGCCGGTGCGCCCCGACATCCCGCGCATGGTCGGCATCGCCTTCACCATGCGCTTCATCCCGTCGCGCGAGGACAAGGACGGGCCGGGCGCGCGCGGTCCCCGCGGCCAGATCCAGAGCCAGGCGATGGAGACATGTCCGCCGGGTCATGTGCTTGTCGTCGACTCACGGGGCGACGCGCGCGCGGCATCGGCCGGTGATCTCTATGTCGGGCGGCTGAAGGCGCGCGGCTGCGCCGGCATCGTGACCGATGGCGGGCTGCGTGATTCCGAGGGGATTTTCAAGACCGGGCTGCCCGCTTACTACCGCCGCCCATCGTCGCCGCCGAGCCCGATCGCGCACCATCCGGTGGACCTCAATCTGCCGATAGGCTGCGGCGGTGTCGCGGTGTATCCGGGCGACATCATAGTCGGCGACTGCGATGGCGTCGTGGTGATCCCGCCCGACATTGTAGATGAAGTGGCCGAGGAGGCGTTGGCCACGACGCTCTACGAGACGTTCGCCGAAGAGGAAGTCGCACGCGGGCGCAGCCTGGTCGGCCTGTTTCCGTTGGCCGGGGATGATGCCAAGCGCGATTTCGAAGTTTGGAAAAAGGCACGATCCACCGAGAGCTAGTGGCGGTGCCCATTTTTGTCATTCCCGCGCACGCGGGAACCCAGGTGGGCGTCACCGCACTTGCGGCCCCCGGCCTTCGCTCGGGGCAGGCTCTGGGTTCCCGCTTGCGCGGGAATGACAGTTGTGGGGGCGCTTCGCCGGTGCAACTAAAACACGTTCATGACGGCGCCCCTGCTTCCGCCGTCGCTTCCGCCTCATCCTCCTCACCGTAGCCGACCAGCCGCAACGCCCGTCCCTTGATGCCGCGGGTCCCGGCGGCGTGGATCAGCGCCTCCTCGCGGCCGTGCGTGACCCACACCTCGGGCGCCCCGACCTCGTCCAGCGTGGCGTTCAGTTCATCCCAGTCGGCGTGGTCCGAGATCACCAGCGGCAGCTCCACCCCGCGTGACTTCGCGCGCTGCCGCACGCGCATCCAGCCTGACGCCATCGCGACCACCGGATCGGCCAAGCGGCGTGCCCAGCGGTCCGCGACCGCGCCAGGCGGCGCCAGCACAATGGCGCCCGTCAGTTCGCCCTTCGCCGCGGCGGTGGCTGGCCGCAGATCGCCGAGCGCCACGCCGCGCGCCTCGTAGATCTGGCAGAGTGGGATAAGCGCGCCGTGCAGCCAGATCGGCCCATCCCAGCCCGCCTGGCGCAACAAGGCGATCAGCCGCTGGCACTTGCCGAGCGCATAGCAGCCGACAACGTGCGTCCGCTCCGGGAACAGCGCGACACTCGCCAACAGCCGGCCGATCTCCTGCTCCGGAGGGTGATGGCGGAACACCGGCAGGGCGAACGTCGCCTCGGTCACGAACACGTCGCAGGGGATCGGCACGAAGCCGGCGCAGGTCGGGTCGGCGGTGCGCTTGTAGTCGCCGCTGACGACCGCCCGCGTGCCCTGGAATTCCATCGCCACCTGGGCGCTGCCCAGCACATGCCCGGCCGGTTCCAGCCACAGCCGCACGTCGCCGATCTGAAGTTTCTCGCTCCAGGCCAGCGCCTGCTGCTCGTCGCCCGCACGCCCCTCACCTAACCGGGCAGTCACTAGCGCCAGGGTGTCGGCGCTCGCCAGCACGGCACGATGTCCCGGGCGCGCGTGGTCGGAATGGGCGTGTGTGATCACCGCACGGTCCACCGCCCGCAGCGGGTCGATGAAGAAGCCGCCGGGCTCGCAGTAGAGCCCCTGCGGCAGCACCTTCAGCCAAGTCGAGGGATGCGGCATGGGGGTTGAACGTGGCCCCACTTCCCGCCGACCGCCAGAGCAAATAGAACAGCGCGATGGAAGGAACATTACCGGAACCGTTTGCCGGCTGGTTCGCCGCCCAGGGTTGGACGCCGCGGCGGCACCAGCTGGCCATGCTGAACGCGGCACGCTCGGGCGAGAGCGTGCTGCTGATCGCTCCGACCGGCGGCGGCAAGACGCTGGCGGGGTTCCTGCCAACCCTGGTCGAGCTGGCCGAGGCGCCGCGGAAGGGCATCCACACGCTGTATGTCAGTCCGCTGAAGGCGCTGGCCACGGACATCGCCCGCAACCTGATGCGCCCGGTCGAGGAGATGCGCATTCCGGTCTCGATCGAGACGCGCACCGGCGACACGCCGGCCAATCGCCGTGCCCGCCAGCGCGCCGACCCGCCGAACATTCTGCTGACCACGCCGGAAAGCCTGGCGGTGCTGCTGTCGCTGCCGGATGCGCCCGCGATGTTCGCAGGCCTCGCCGCCGTGGTGATGGACGAGGTGCACGCGCTCGCCGGCACCAAGCGCGGCGATCAGTTGGCGCTGTGCGTCGCACGGCTGGCAATGCTGGCGCCGACGTGCCGCCGCATCGGTTTGTCGGCCACTGTCGCGCATCCCGCAGCGATCCGCGCGTATGTCGGCGCCGACCGGCTGATCGAGGAACCGGACGGAGCGCCGCCAGAGTTGTCCATGGTGCTGCCCGAGGGCGAACTGTCCTGGGCCGGGCACATGGGCCTGGAGGCGGCGCCGCAGGTGATGGCGCGCATCCGCGCGGCGGGGATGACGATCGTATTCGTCAACACGCGCGCCCAGGCGGAACTGATGTTCCAGGCGCTGTGGCGGCTGAACGAACCCACACTGCCGATCGCGCTGCACCACGGCTCGCTGGAGGTGGAACAGCGCCGTCGCGTCGAGGCGGCGATGGCGGGCGGAAAACTGCGGGCCGTGGTGGCGACGTCGTCGCTCGATCTCGGCATCGACTGGGGCGGCGTCGATCAGGTGATACAGGTCGGCGCCCCGAAGGGCGTTTCCCGGCTGTTGCAGCGCGTCGGTCGTGCCAACCATCGGATGGACGAGGCAAGCCGAGCGATCCTGGTGCCGGCCAACCGGTTCGAGGTGCTGGAATGCGAGGCCGCCATGCTCGGGGTCGCGGCGCGCGAACTCGACGGCGATCCGCCTCGGCCAGGCGGATTGGACGTGCTCGCGCAGCATCTGCTGGGGCTCGCGTGTTCGGCGCCGTTCCGCCCAGACGATGTATACGCCGAGGTGTGCGGCGCAGCGCCGTACGCCGTACTGTCGCGCAAGGACTTCGACGATGTGTTGGGGTTCGTGGAGAACGGTGGCTACGCGCTTGCCGCCTATGAACGCTGGCGCAAGCTGTTCCGCGACAGCGAGGGCCGCGTGCATGTGCGCAGCGAACGCGTCGCGCGCCAGCATCGGATGAACATCGGCACCATCGTCGAGGCGCCGCTGGTCAAAGTGCGCCTGGTCGGCAAGCGGCGCATCGGCCCGCTGCTCGGCGAGATCGAGGAGTATTTCGTCAACCTGCTGCGTCCGGGCGACACGTTCATGTTCGCCGGCCGGCTGCTGCGGTTCCTGCGGCTGCATGAGAACGTGGTGGAGTGCGCCGAGGGCGGCACCGGCGAGCCCATGGTTCCGGCGTATGAAGGCGGACGATTGCCGCTGACCACCAACCTCGCCGACCGTGTGCGTGGGCTGCTCCAGACGCCGTCTAGCTGGAACCTGTTCCCCGATGGTGTGCAGGAGTGGTTGCGGTTGCAGCGGGCGCGCTCGCGAATGCCAGGGCGCAGCGACCTGCTGGTGGAGACGTTCCCGCGCGGCGGCCGCTGGTATCTGGTGGCCTATTGCTTCGAGGGCCGCAACGCGCACCAGACGCTGGGCATGCTGCTGACGAAGCGCATGGAGCGTGCGGGATACGCGCCGCTCGGCTTCGTCGCCACGGACTATGTGCTGGGCGTGTGGTCGGCGGAACAGCCGCGCGACGTCGGAAAACTGTTCGACCAGGATATGCTGGGCGACGATCTGGAGACGTGGCTGGCGGAAAGCTCCATGCTGCGCCGGACCTTTCGCAACGTCGCGGTGATCGGCGGACTGATCGAACGGCACCACCCTGGAGCGGAGAAGACGCGCAAACAGGTGACGGTGAACTCCGACCTGATCTACGACGTGCTGCGGCGTTACCAGCCGGACCACATCCTGCTGCGTGCGACGCGTGCCGATGCCGCCGGTGGGCTGACTGATCTGTCGCGCATCGCGGGGATGCTGGCGCGGGTGAAGGGCCGCATCGTGCATATGGTGCTGTCGAGGGTGTCGCCTCTGGCGGTGCCGGTGCTGCTGGAGATCGGGCGCGAGAGCGTGCGGAGCGACGCGGACGAGGAGAAGCTGCTGGCCGAGGCCGAGGCGATTATTGCGGAGGCGACGGGTGAGGCGGAACCTCCGCCAGTGAAGGCGATCCATCGGCCTAACGTCTTGCGCCGGCGGCCCGTGCAGGCGTCGCTGTTTCAACCATGAGGGCGTTGCTTGACCGCCCTTTCCCGACATGACCGCAGCCCCGGTTCATCTCGTCGGCGAGCGGCTGATGCTGGATCCCGCCGGCGCCCTGTTCTGGCCTGCCACCAGACTGCTGGCAGTGTCGGACCTTCACCTCGAAAAAGGCTCGTCCTACGCCCGCCGCGGTCAGCTGCTGCCGCCCTGGGACACGCATGCGACACTCGACCGCCTCATCCTTCTGGTGCGCCGTTGGCAGCCGCGACTCGTGGTGGCACTCGGCGACAGCTTCCACGACGCGGACGGTGCAGGCCGGTTGCCCTCGGGCGAGCTTGCACGATTGAAGACCATGACCGCGGCGCATCGTTTCATCTGGGTGCAGGGCAATCACGATCCGGCCCCACCGAGAGGCGTGGGCGGCGAATGGGTGGAGGCGTTCGCAACCGCCACGCTGGTGTTCCGCCACCAGGCCAGCACCGCCGCAAAGCCGGGCGAAATCTGCGGCCATCATCACCCGAAGGCAGCGATCCCCGCGCGCGGCGGCAGCGTAAGCCGCCCGTGCTTCGTTACCGATGCACGACGCGTGATGATGCCGGCGTTCGGTGCCTACACTGGGGGCCTCGACGTGAGCGACCCAGCCATCGCCCGGCTGTTCCCGCGTGGCGGTCGTATCTTCCTGCTGGGCAAGGAGCGGCTGTTCAGCTTCACTCTCGGCAGATGACGACCCGGACCATTCCCCAGGACGCGCCGATCCGCGTGGTCGGCGACGTGCACGGCGACGCCGTCGCCTTCCGCTACGCTGCGGCCACCGACCGTTTCGTCGTCCAGCTCGGCGACCTCACCGACTATGGGCCCGACAACGCCGAGGCGCTTCGCATCATGTTCCGACTGATCGACGAGGGTCGCGGTCTGTTCCTGCTAGGCAATCATGATCTGAAGCTGGCCAGGTCCCTCGCCGGGGGGCCGGTGCGGAATGAGGCGACGCTCGACGCCACACTTGCACAGCTGGACGCCGGCTTGCGCGAGCGAGTGGTGACTGAAGTGGCCGCCGCTCCGGGCTGGCTGCACCACGATGCGGCACTGTTCGTCCACGGCGGTTTCCATACTGCGATGATGGCATCCGATGCGCCCGATCATGGTCTGGAGCGCCCGCGCGGTGCTCTGGCACGCGCCCTGTACGGCGAGCCCACCGGACGCATTCAGCCGGATGGCTATCCCGAACGCAGCCTGCGCTGGGTGGACCGCATTCCTCCTGGGTTGACCGTCTATTGCGGTCACGATCGTCGCAGCATCGATGGCCGCCCCTACATCCGCCGCGGTGCGGCCGGCGGCTCCGCCGTTTTCCTTGACACTGGCGCCGGCAAGGGCGGCCACCTGTCCTGGATTGACATTTGAGGGCGTGAACGGGCCACAGCCAACATCCTGCCCACGGACTTGACCCGGAGGAAGGCGGTGGCAGACGACGCTGCGGTCAAGCACACTTTGTCGCCGAGGCGCGGCTGATGGTGCCCGCCTACCCGGTCATCCGGCGGAGCCCACCGGCGGCCGACGAGGTAACGGATCAGTCATCGTTCGCCACACCTCGAGCTTCAGGATGCCGCGGAGGAGTGGCTCCTTCGCAACCGCGGATGCTGCCCCTCGCCTTCGCAAGGGCAGGCGTGTGCGTCGCATCCTGGCCGCCGCACAGGACCGCGCACAAAGCGATCATCAGCAGTTCGTGAAAGTCGTGGAGGCCGTCATTGCCGGTCCGTGGTGTCCTCCAGCCCCTCAAAGTGGGCGAAAAACTGGCCAGCATGGTCTCCCCGGCCGTTGTGGCTCGCCGGGGGTAAACTAGACCCCGTCCGAATCGGGCGAGCACTCTTTCGTATGTCAAGGGGTTCCCAAGCGGGAGTCTCCTGGAAATACATCTCGCAAGGTGCTACAGAGGTGGGCTTTGACGTAGACGGAGCCTCGGACCTTGGACACCATCTTCGAGAATTGGCAAAACGAACACGCCGAGCTCTTTGGCAACTTGCCCATCCTGCTGAGACATCGGTTGCATCAGAACCCGCTTTTCAGCGAAGCATTCCTCGCGGAAATAATCGATAGATATAACCGGGAAGGTTATCGTTATTTATTGACGCATATGGGCCCGCTGGACTCACCCAGGCAATCGTGGAAAGAATACAAAATCGGCGACATGCCTGGCAAAGAGTTGATCGAGCGCATCCGACATGAAAGACTCTGGATCAGCCTGCACGATATCAACAAAGCCGATCCTGGTTATCAGCAACTTCTCGATAGTATTTATGAGGAAATTCATGCACGCGTGCCCGGGCACCCGAGGACGTTTCAGCGCACTTGCGCCGTCCTGATCTCCTCACCCGGAGCACAGGTATACTATCACTTCGACACATCTGGTCAGACCCTCTGGCAGATCCAGGGGACCAAAAAGGTGTGGATATACCCCACGTTGGCGCCGTTCCTCACGCAGGAGCGGGTCGATATGGTCACGGCCTTTCGTGAGAGCTTCCATGACGAAGCAACGCAACCTTACAGGCCGTGGTTCGACAAACATGCCGCCGATTTCCGCGGAAACGGCGATCAAACGCTCTACCCTGGCGAAATGGTGTATTGGCCGCTCAATGCGCCGCACCGCGTCGGGAACGACAACGAACTTTCGATCAGCTTCACGACGGAGTTCTTCACGCGGAATATCAAGCGACACGTCCGGGCTTCGACGGCAAATGGTATTTTGCGGAGCTTTGGCTGGAAGCCGGAGCGCACGGAATCAGGCGCGGCATATTACGCCAAGCTCGGCGTCGCCGCGGTCGCCAAAGCCACCGGCTACCTGAATAAGCGTCAAGAAAAGCCGGTTGAACCAATAACATTAGCCGAGGTCCGAGCGCTTTCCTGAACAGAGAAAGTTGATCCAGGCCTCCTTCTGTGATTGGGGTTGCGGGCGTCAAGTTGTTCCGCTTTTCATGTCGCGCTCGTAGATCACTCGCTTCGTATCCACCCGGCGACGGACGCCTTGCCGGCACCTCCTGTGTCAGACAAGTTGCCGCCTAAATGGGATTGAACGCGGGCCTTTCTCCCGAGACAGCTTTACTACCTATATTGAGCACTATCCCGCCGGGAGATACCCTCTGGTGCATATGGCCAAGTCGTGAAGGCTGAGTGGGTGTCTTGATGCGCGAAGGTGTCATCGCCACGCTATTACCCTGCCGACCGGCCCCCCCTGCCCCGAAGTCCCGGGAAGATCGTCGAGGTTCCCCAGAATGCCAGCGCTGAGAGACACACAAGTCGTGAAACCGAACCAGACCCTGCGAGAGACGATAAAGCATGCAATGCCACAAGTTGTGCACGTGGCACGGTTCGGTCGCCTATTGGCGAATCAGATCAAGTTTCCCGGCGCCGCAGCCATTCTGGATTGGCAAGGCACAATCCTCGATGGACCTTTCAAGGGAATGCGGTACGCCCGCAGTGGCACGGGGAACTTCTCCGAATTGTTAGGGACCTACGAACAATGCCTGATTCCAATTGTTGAGCGCGTGATCGCGCGACCACCCCGTGTCATCATCGACGTAGGTGCCGCCTATGGATATTATGCGCTTGGGTTTGCCTGGCGTTGTCCTGCCTCGCACGTGATAGCCTACGAGGTTGACCGTTCACGCGCGGACCTAATGCGAAAGTATAGCCGTTTAAATCGCCTGGACAATCGAATTGAAACACGCGGTGAATGCACAGTTGCGTCGCTTTGCGAGGATCTGAGACAATGGCCGGGAGCGTTCTTGCTTATGGACGTGGAAGGCGCGGAAGATGTGTTGCTTCAACCGCATATCACAAATATCGGGCAGTCGGAGTTACTTATCGAACTACACGAAATGTTTGCGCCGGGCGTGACCGACCGCCTGCGTGAACGCTTTGCCAAGACCCACCAGTGGTCAGTGATCCCTCAGATCTTCATCGAAACGCAACCCGGCGATGTCAACTGGATCATTCGCTCGTTCTGGCCAAGACTCAGCCTGGAGGATCGGAAGGATCAGATGGCGTGGCTGCATCTTGTGCCACACGCCGCTTAGTCGAGAGGCCTGTGTAATTTGACGACTGGACGTCACGACGGTCGTGGAGGCGCGGCCTGATCCAAATGTCGGCCATGATCCACGTTTGCGCGAGGTTGCCCTTGCGGACCTAACCTGGATCGAGTGCACGGCGACGGACGGGGCGAACGAACCAAACCGGCGTGTGGCTCAGCGGTCACGGCCGCAGCGCCCTGGCAATCTCCTCCAGAGCCGCCGGATCCTCGATGGTTGGCGGGACCGACCCGGATCCGCCGTCCGCGATCTTGCGGATGGAGGCACGCAGGATCTTGCCCGAGCGGGTCTTCGGCAGCCGCTGCACCACACGCGCATCCTTGAACGCCGCCACCGGACCGATCCGCTCGCGCACCAGCGCCACCAGTTCCGCGGCGATCTCGCTCTCCGGGCGGTCCACCCCCGACTTCAGCACGACAAAGCCGACCGGGGTCTGCCCCTTCAGTTCGTCCTTGGCGCCGATCACGGCGCACTCCGCCACCGCCGGATGTGAGGCCAGCACCTCTTCCATCTGACCGGTGGACAGCCGATGGCCGGCCACATTGATGATGTCGTCCGTCCGACCCATCACCCACACGTCGCCCGCTTCGTCGATCGTGCCGGCATCGCCGGTGCGGTACCAGCCGGGAAAATCCGACAGATAGGCGGTCTGGTAGCCCTCGTCGTTCTGCCACAGGGTCGGCGCGCAACCTGGCGGCAGGGGCAGCCGGGCGCAGAGATTGCCGGTCTCCCCCGCCGCAACCAGATGCCCATCCTCGTCCAGCGTGTGCAGGTCGTAGCCCGGGCACGGCCGGCCGCCCGATCCGGGTTTGAACGGAAACAGCCCATATTGGCGGAAGCCGCCCGTGATGGCCCAGCCGGTCTCGGTCTGCCACCAGTGATCGACCACCGGCTTGCCCAGCAGTTCCGCCGCCCACATCGCGGTCGGCGGATCGCAGCGCTCGCCGGCCAGAAAGAGGGTCTCCAGCTTCGACAGATCGTATTTGCCCGCCAGTTTCCCTTCCGGGTCCTGCTGCTTGATCGAGCGCATCGCAGTCGGCGCGGTGAACAGCACTTTCACCCTGTGCTGCGCGCAGACCCGCCAGAACGCGCCGGCATCCGGCGTGCCGACCGGCTTGCCTTCGTACATGACACTGGTGCAGCCGCGCAGCAGCGGCGCATAGACGATGTAGCTGTGGCCGACCACCCAGCCCACATCGGAGGCCGCCCAGAAGACTTCGCCAGCCTCGACGCCATACATCATGCGCATCGAGTTCCACAGCGCGACCGCATGGCCGCCATTGTCGCGCACTGTGCCCTTGGCGCGTCCCGTCGTGCCGGATGTGTACAGAATGTACAGCGGATCGGTGGCCGCTACAGGTACCGGATCGTGCGGCGGCGCCGCCGCCTCGGCCTCGGCGAGATCATGGTCGCGCCCCGGGACAAGATTGGCACGTTCGGCATCGCGCTGAAGGATCAGGCACGCATCCGGCTTGTGCGGCGAAAGCGCGATCGCTGCATCGAGCAGGGGCTTGTATTTCACCACCCTCCCCGGTTCGAGGCCGCAGGAGGCGGCGACGATCACCTTCGGCTTGGCATCGGCGATGCGGGAGGCAAGCTCGGCAGCCGCGAAGCCTCCAAACACCACGGAATGGATCGCGCCCAGCCGAGCGCAGGCCAGCATCGCGATCGCCGCTTCCGGTACCATCGGCAGGTAGATCACCACCCGATCACCGCGCCCGACGCCCAAAGCGGCCAGCGCGCCGGCCAGCTTCGCCGTGCGCGACTGCATTTGCCGGTAGCTGAAGGTCTCGACCCGCCCGGTCATCGGGCTGTCCCAGATCAGCGCGGCCTGCTCACCGCGACCCGCCAACACATGGCGATCGATGCAGTTGAAACAGGTGTTCAGCATCGCACCTGGGAACCACCGGCCATACGGCCCGAGCGAGGGATCGAAGACACGGTCCCATTTCCGGTCCCAGGTGATGCCCTCGGCGACGGCGGACCACCAGCGGTCAGGGTCGGCACGCCAGGCAGCATAGGCTTCGGCATATCCGGACGCGGGCGCGGCATCGTTCATCGCGGCCTCCTGTGCATTCGGCACCATGCGTCCGGGCGTGCCCGTCCGGCAATCGGTGTTTAGTTGCGAGCTTTGCCTGAGGTTACATGTCGCGACAGCCACGTCTTCGTTCGCGCCGCCAGCATCGCAAGACGCGCGCGGTTGGCCAAGTGCGGCCACTGGTCCCGAGCTTTCAAAGTGAAAGCAACCGCGTGCATCCGTAGTTGCCACTCCCGGGTCGGGACCAGGGGCCGACCGGTGCATGTGTCCTTATCGGGCAAATTCACACCGGGCCCCCGAGTCAGGTTGTAGCAGGCTGCGCATCGGCGGTCCTGCGCTCATGCCGGCGTCTCGGGGCTCGACTGGAACTCTGCCAGCCCTGCCGCGACCGGTGCGAGCAATGCCGCGTCCGGCTCCCGCCCCAGCGCTTCGCAGCGCCGTCGGTACTCTTGCACCATCCCTGCAATCTGACCGGCGAAGGCGCGTTTGTGCCGCTGAAACATGTCGGAAAGTTCCGCGATCGCCCCGGCGTTTGCCGCGAGCCCTTCGTCACGCCGGTCGACCGCATCTAAAGAGTCCGCCAGGACCCACAACGATACCGCGAGATCGGGCCGGAACGCGTCGGGGCGCTGCGCCGCCAGCGCGCGACGAATATCGACCGCCTCGCGCGCCGCCGCCAGCGCGGCCTCCCGTTCGCCCAGCTGGCTCAGCCTGTTCGCCAGATTGTTCAGCGACATCGCAAGATCGGGCCGGAACGCGTCGGGGCGCTGCGCCGCTAGCGCGCGATACAGCTCGGCCGCCTCGCGCGCCACCGCCAGCGCCGCCTCCCGTTCGCCCAGCTCGCTCAGCGTGTTCGCCAGATTGTTCAACGACATCGCGAGAAGGGGCCGGAACGCGTCGGGGCGCTGCGCCGCCAGCGCGCGATACAGGTCGACCGCCTCGCGCGCCGCCGCCAGCGCCGCCTCCCGTTCGCCCAGCTCGCTCAGCATGGCCGCCAGATTGTTCAGCGACCCAGCCAGATTGGGCCGGAACGCGTCGGGGCGCTGCGCCGCCAGTGCGCGATACAGATCGGCCGCCTCGCGCGCCGCCGCCAGCGCCGCCTCCCGTTCGCCCAGTTCGCTCAGCCTGTTCGCCAGATTGTTCAGCGACATCGCGAGAAGGGGCCGATATGTGTTGGGACGCTGCTCCGCCAGAGTCCGATACAGCTCCGCTGCATCCCGTGATACCGCTAGTGCTCCCGTCCGTTCGCCTACTTCTTGGAAACGGCTGGCGATGGCGAGGGCAGCGTCAGCGAGCGCCTTGCGATACTCAATATCGAACTCTCCGTCCCGCAGGGTTTGCGTGACTAGCTCACTGATGCGCGAGCTTCCCTCGGACACCGACCAGTTGGTCAGCAACTCGTCAAGCTCCGCGATGCGAGGATCCCGAAATGCAATCCGCCGTAAGTACCGTTCTTGTGTCTCGGGTAAAATTCTTGGAAGCTGAGCATTGTCTCTACCAAGAACTTGGGCCGTGATCCAAGTCATGTCGGCAAGCGGGCCGGTGCGCTGTGCGGCGACTTCCCGGAATAGCGCAATCGTCTCTTCAAAGGCATAGTTCGGATAATGCGAAATCTCGCAATTAGTCCAATAGTTCTGCAATTCCTCCTCCGACCAGTCGGCCGCAAGAAATCTATCCAGACATTCCCGAGCGAACGATCGCGCGAGGCCTATCGTGCTAACGCCTTTCTCGACGCGCATCGCGACCGGAACGAGGCGTATGGGTCTGTGTGACCGACCTTGGATGGCGTCCGCGACCGCCTCGACACCCTTTATGCTCTGTCGATTGTAGGTAAAGCAGAGCACTACTTGGTCAGGTAATTGTAGGGTGCAAATGCCAGACGTGTCCGCGACACCGGTTCGGCTATCGATCAGCACAAAATCATAGTTCAACCGTGTGCGAAGTGCCTCGATGAAGCTATCCCCGCCCAGTCGCTCGTAGAAGGCACGCCAATCGAAGTCGCGCACCTGGCCGCCATAGCCTGCGTCCTGTCTGCCCGCGCACAGCAGGTGCACGCATCCATCGACGCCAGGCAGAGGCCATTCGAGCGGTATAATGTATCGATACGGATCGGTGAACAGTATAGGGTCAACGACGTCAGCTGGCCAGCTCTCCTTGGGCTTAAGGACCAGGTCCGAGTATTCCCACAGTAGATCGATCAGCCCCTTGCTATCGATCAGGTCCGGGTCGCGCATGAACGGGCGGAAGTACCGGTGCAGTCCCGGTGCCTCCAGATCCCAGTCGATCGTCAACACGCGCAGGCCTGTAGCTGCGAGTATCCATGCCACATTCGCAAGCGCCATCGACCGCCCGGTTCCTCCCTTGTACGAGTAAAAGGTGACGAACGTAGGCTTTCGACGCGTAACTGTGGGGGCCTCCGACATTTCGTGGGCGACCTGACCTCAGAGCCCGGGAATCTGTCCGGCGGGCAGGCTTACCGCGGTTGCACCCGTCTGCTGCAGACATCGTCGCAATCCGCCGATCACATCCATGACGCCCTGCACAAATTCGACGCGGCCGGCTGGAACTGGCCACAGGTGATTTGCGCGCCTTTGTTGGAATTTGGTTGGCATGGTACGATCCAACAGCGCTTCGTCAGCTTCTCGGCCGCCCGCAGTTACCAAGCCGACATGCGGGAAGTCCCGACTGTCGTATTCATAGAGAGGGCTCGCAATGGTCGGAACGTTCAGTGATGACTGGTCGAGCACGATAAGCACCGGGCTGTTTGCGGACCTTGCCTGCTCCATCTTCGTGATGAGGTCGGCGGGCATGCTGAGATTCCTGTAAGCGGCATCATCCTGATCGGCGCCATTGAGTCCTTCGCGCGTTGCCGCCTCAACCGTTGCGCCTGGTGCGTCAGCAAAGGGTCTCCAGGTCTCTCGCGGATCGCCGCGCTGGGCCATACCATCGACATTCCGTTGCATCGCCTCGGCGGCAGTCGCGACAGCATATACGACATTGGTTCCCTTTGGGCCGGCAGCAATAGTAGACGCCGCCGATGGAGCCTTTCGAGCGAAGAACGACGGCAGGTCTGTGAAGTCACCGGTACCGGGGAGTTGTGGCATTTTGGCGATGTCGCTCAAGTCTTTGATTGCCTTGGCCACAACCTCGATCAGACTGTTGCGGCCAGCCTGATCCCCCGCTGTATAGAGGCGAAATGCCCCAGTATGAGGATATGTTTCGGGCATGCCATGGCCGCGGAGCTGCAGATCGTGAAATAGCTTTTCGACATCCTGGGCCATGTGCTCGCTGCAGGTCGCCTTGTCCATCCAGAAAATCGGCACGATACGATGTGGTTCAGTTACGCTTGGCTGTTGCTGCCTTAGCGCGAAGCGGCGCTGGAAAAATTCGATCTCACGACCGCAATTCTTGCTCTGCAGGTAGTGCGGAGAAATGACAGAGATGAGCACACTGGATTGCTGTAGTGCGCTGACCAGTTCTTTCCCCCAGAAACTGGACATCGTCAGACGATTCTGATCCCGGTATCCCACATCATGGATCGCCTGGCCGGTCTCCATGGCTACGGCACGGCACAGTGCGTTGAAGAATTCCTCGAGGTGGTTGCCGCTCTTCCCCCAACTCTCCCATATTGACGCGCGATGTGTCTCGCTCGCGTAACTGAAAAAGAACCGATACGAGGCCATGTGTTTCGCCGTGGTTGGAGCCGCTTCGCGTGCGCCGCATAATAGTTACACTTATGGTCCAGGAATAGGGGTGCCGCGGGTCACGCCGAGTGCGGCAAGCGCGCCGGCCAGCTTGGCGGTGCGCGTCTGCAGCTGGCGATTGGTGAATCGTTCGACCGCCCGGTCATCGGACTGTCCCAGATCAACGCGGCCTGCTCGCCGCGACCCGCCAACACATGGCGATCGAGGCAGTTGAAGCAGGTGTTCAGCGTCGCGCTAGGGAACCACCGGCCATACGGCCCGAGCGAGGGATCGAAGACGCGGTCCCATTTCCGGTCCCAGGTGATGCCCTCGGCGACGGCGGACCACCAGCGGTCAGGGTCGGCACGCCAGGCAGCATAGGCTTCGGCATATCCGGACGCGGGCGCGGCATCGTT
>Ga0210402_10001110_pt1 | contig 28307 bp, 27 predicted proteins | sample IncBWC7MmetaG_FD_161055 | JGI IMG/M metagenome (GOLD analysis project Ga0210402, IMG submission 161055) | Forest soil microbial communities from Barre Woods Harvard Forest LTER site, Petersham, Massachusetts, United States - Inc-BW-C-7-M | ecosystem: Environmental > Terrestrial > Soil >...
GTGCAGGAACCGACGCCGGCATGGGGTTTGATGCTGCAGGGGGGTGCGGAAGAGTACGCATCCACCGCCCCATGGATCGCGATTTTCCCCGGTCTGGCTATCGCGCTGACCGTGTTCGGCGTCAGTCTGTTCGGCGACGCGTTGCGCGACGTGCTGGACCCGAAGATGCGCGAGCGATAAGGGAGCGAGTCAGCCGCGGCACTTGATCATGCGCAGCGGAGTATAGGTCAGCGCCACTGTGCCGTCCTGCTTCACCACCTGATTGCGCGTGCGCACCAGCCCCCTACCCGGCCGGTTGCGCGACAGGCGTGCCTCGATCACCTCGCATTCCACGTGGATCGTATCGCCGGCGAATACCGGCTTCTCCACGTTGAAATCCATGTGCAGAAAAGCGAAGCCGGTGTGCTGCATGGTCGCCTGCACCAGCAGGCCCTCGGCGAAGCAGTAGCTCAGTGCAGCCGGCGCGAGCCGATCCTAGATATCGGACTCTTCGCGCAGGAATTCGGTGTCGGTGAACAGCACCTCGACCATGCCGGTGCAGTTGACGAAGTTGGTAATATCGGCCTCAGTCACTGTTCGGCCGATGGTGCGGAAGCGCCGGCCAACCGGCAGATCCTCGAAGTAGAAGCCCAGGCCTACGACTTCCATCGGCGGTTCCCCTCAATCGCCCTGGAAGGTCGGCCGCTCTTTGGCGACAATCGCTCGGTAGGCGCGGCCGAAATCCCTGGTCTGCATGCAGATCGCCTGGGCCTGCGCTTCGGCCTCGATCGCTTCGTCGATCGACATGCTCCATTCCTGGTGGATGCAGCGCTTGGTCATCGCATGTGCGAATGTCGGGCCATCTGCCAGCGATGTGGCGAGCGCATGCGCCTCGGCTAGGACGCTCGCCGGCTCGCATAGCCGGTTGAAGAAGCCCCAACGCTCCGCTTCCGTGCCGTCCATCGATCGGCCGGTGTACAGCAGTTCCGCTGCTCGGCCGGCGCCGATGATGCGCGGCAGGATGTTGCACGCCCCCATGTCGGCGCCGGCGAGACCGACGCGCACGAACAGGAACGCAACCTTGCTGGCAGCCGTGCCGAGGCGCAGGTCGGACGCCATTGCGATGATCGCGCCGGCGCCGGCACAAATTCCGTCCACCGCAGCCACGATCACCTGCGGGCAGGCGCGCATCGCCTTGACCAGGTCGCCGGTCATGCGCGTGAAGTCGAGTAGATGTCGCATGTCGCCCGCTTCCTGCATGCGAACCAGCGGCCCGATGATCTCGTGGACATCGCCTCCGGAGCAGAAATTGCCGCCGGCTCCGACAATCACCACAGTCTTCACCGAGTCCGCGTGGGCGAGATCGCGGAACGTATCGCGCAGCTCCGCATAGGAGTCGAATGTCAGCGGATTCTTCCGGTCAGGTCGGTTGAGCGTGATTGTGGCCGCCTTGCCATCGCGCGACCAGAGGAAATGCTTCGGCTGGTAGCGGCCAAAATCCGTCCGATTTCTGTCTGGGCTCGACGCCATCACAGCACCTGAAAAACATCCCCGGACTCGCGTGCGGCACCCATCAATCGATCTGCGTCTTCCTGCAAGAGCAGCCGGTCGACGACAAGACGCGCCGCAACCTCGCCGAGCTTATCCATCCACGCCTCGCGCGAGGCATAGCGTGCAGCAATCGACGGCCGCGGATCGCCGGCGCGCTGACGCTCGACTTCAGTCGCGGCAAACGGAATCATCGAACCATTGACAGTGAACAGATCGCCCTCGGCAAAGCCCGGAGCGCGCAATGCCCAGCCGGTATGCGTCGCCAGCGGCGCGTCCAGCAGCGGATGGCGAAGCCCACCCACGGCGTTGCCGTCCGCATCGACACTGGGAATGAACACCGGATACGCCGTGCTCTCGACCGGTGGCTCAACGGAGTGGTCGCGCAACCGCAGTTCGTTCAGCACGGTCGGAAAGTTCACACCTGACAACACGGGAAATCCGGCCCGCGCCTCCGCCAGCGGCACCAGTGTACCTGCGCCGCGCGAAGGAAAGCGGCTATCGGGCGGGGGAAAGCCATGTTCCACCCACTCGACCAACGCAATCAGCAGCGATCGCATGAACGCGCCATAGCCGAGCGGATTGCCCGGCAACTGCGTGACCTGCTTCGCCATGGGCCGAGGCGCGGCATGTTGCACGCCGCTTGCCAGATAGACGCGCACGTCGTCCGGCATGGCGATATCGCCGCCACTGGTGTCGGTGACAACCAGCGAACTGCGTGCCTGCCAGGCGTCGCTTTCCGTATCCAGATGCATCAACTTCGGGCAGACGCCGGCGTCGCGTGCACGTTGCAGGATGCCAGCCGTGCGGCCGCTGATCGGATCGGTCAGCGTGGGATACGTAAACGGGAACTGGTCGTCGCCGTAGGAATGATCCTCATGCTGCCTTGAATAACGCCCAGGTTGCGCGAAGGCCGAGTTCACACAGGTCCGCCGCGATCCGCCGACCACCGGCAGCATCGCATCAAACACCTTGCGCCTTGCTAGATCCTGGTTGAACCCATAGTACAACAGATCGCGCAGCACGCGGCCGCTTTGCGATATTCCAAACCCAAGCGCATGGTGGATGCGCGGCTTTTGCCCGGGCGCCAACGGGTTGGCGTTGCCCGCTTCGTCATGCGTCCCATGTCGCAGGAATGCAACGATATCGCGGATCGCGGCAAATCCGACCCCCATGACCATTGGATCGCGCGCCCGATAGATGAATTCGTAGATCGCGCCAAGATCGAAACCAGCTGCGGTCGTCCTGGTGATCTCGACATGTCGATCATCGATGAGCCGCCAAGCGAGTCCCCTCGGCGTTGCGCGCGGATCGGATTCGCGCTGGCGTACCGTAAGCGTTGCCTCCGCGGCATTCGGATCGGCGACGGGATAGATCAGGGTGCCGATGAAACGGTTCTCGGATACCTCATGGATATTGGCATCGCCGAGCAGACCGGTCGCTTCGGCGATGAACTCCTCACGAGCCATGCCCGTCAGTGGACCATCCGCGCCGGTCGCGATCGGAAACCGCGCCACGAGACGGTCGGCGCCCGGCGGGACATCGCCTTGCCATGCGCTCCAAACGACCGTGAACCCGTGGCGCATGAGAAAGCCATTGCCGGCGGTTTGGGGATGGCCGCCTTCAGGCGCGCCGTTCAGCCGCGGCATCACAGGCTGGTTGCCGCGATTGGGCACATCGTACAGCAGCCAGCCATTCCCGCGGTCGAGATTGATAGGCTTCAAAATGCGGAAATCGACCTGATAGTCCACACGGCCCCGCGCGTTGCGGGGCGCCTTGTCAAGGTTGACGATGCCGGCATTCAAGGCATGCGCGGGATCCAGTTCGCAGAACGCGGTGCCGTGCAGCCGCTCATAGGTTCCCGCGCCGCCGAATTCCGCACCGCCGAATACCGGTGTTTCACGCTCGGTGATTTCGATCCGACGTACGCCACCGCCATCGTCCATGTCGTCCTCCGCGCGCGACGCGGCAATTCGACCAGCACATGCTGGGGTTGCCGCTGTTCATTTTGACGCAACCGACTGGCACCCTCCCACGCGGTCCGCAAGGGCCGCGTGAATTTCCCCTAACAGACCATCGAGATCATAGCGATAGGTCCAGTCCGGATAGTGGCCCTGGAACTTGCGAACGTCCGACACCCACCAGATGTGGTCGCCCGCGCGATTGTCCTCGCTGTAGCTCCAGTTCATCGGCCGACCCGTCAGCCGTTCGCAGATCCCGATCGCTTCCAGCATGGAGCAGTGGGAATGGCGGCCACCGCCCACGTTATAGACTTCGCCCACCCGCGGCTTCTGGAAGAAATGCCAGAGTGCAGCGACAAGATCATAGGAGTGGATGTTGTCGCGCATCTGCTTGCCCTTGTAGCCAAACACCGTGTAATGGTCACCGGTAACGGCGCACTTCACCAGCCAGCTCAGGAAGCCGTGCAGCGGCGCGCCAGAATGCGCGGGGCCCGTCAGACACCCGCCGCGAAAGCAGGCAGTCGGGATGCCGAAGTACCGACCATATTCCTGCACCATCAGGTCGGCGGACGCCTTCGACACGCCGAACAGGCTGTGCATCGTCATATCGATGCTCATGCTCTCGTCGATGCCATGGATACCGTAGCGGTGGGACGGATCGCACTCCCAACGGGTCGCGTGCTCCACGAGCGGCAGGCGGTTTGGCGTGTCGCCATAGACCTTGTTGGTGCTCATGAAAAGGAATGGCGCGGTGGGAGCGTGGCGGCGGACCATCTCTAGCAGCACCAAGGTTCCATTGGCGTTCACGGTGAAATCGGTTATCGGGTCCTTCGCAGCCCAGTCATGCGACGGCTGAGCCGCAGCGTGAATCACCGCGGCGATCGATCCGGCATATTTTTGGAACACCGCTGCCATCGCATCCGCATCGCGAATGTCCGCATCCACATGTGTATAGCCACGCACGCTGTTCTGCAGTTGACGGCTGTTCCACGCCGTGGATGCGTCTGCGCCGAAGAAGACGCTGCGCATATCGTTGTCGATGCCGACGACGCGCAGTCCCTTGTCGGCGAAGAAACGCACCGCTTCGGAGCCGATCAGTCCGGCTGATCCAGTGATGATCGCCACGTCCATCCTGATTTTCCTTGCACGATCAGGCCGACCTGGTGGCCCCGACGAACATCAGGCCGATCGGCAGCCTGACGTTGACGTTCGCCAGGAACGGGGGAGCCGGCGGCACCCATGCACCGTAGGTCTGGCGGGCCCGCAGGAACACAGTGGCCAGATCGACCGGATAGCCGATCGCCTTGATCGTGTCGATAGCGAAGCCGCAACGTTCGAGGAATCGTGTCAACGTCGCCGGATCGAAATACCACAGGTGCTCCAGCAGCAGCATGTTCCACTTCTCGCCTGACAGGCGGGCAACCCAACTGGCGTTGTTCGGAACAGTCAGGTACAGCCGCCCCCCCGGCTTCAACAAAGTGTTCAGCCGCTCCATCTGCCGCGTGGGTTCCGCGAGGTGTTCGAGCACGTCCCATGCGACGATGAAGTCGAAGCTTGCGGGCGCGAGCCCGGTTTGCGCCATGTTATCAGCTAGAATGTCGCCAGTGACGAACCGACCGTGCCGCGAAGCGCCGCCTGGCACGTCGGCCTGCACTTCGAAGCCGATGCCGTCATAACCCGCCATCGCATCGAGGAAGGCGCCGCTCCCGCAGCCGAAGTCCAGAAACCGGCCGGCAGTCTCCACCAGCCGCACCCGTTGCGCCAACGCGGCGAAACGCGCGCGCGGAGAGCTCCCGGCATCGCCGCCAGCATGAACCGCGGCGTATATGCGTGCGTATTCTTCCGACGAGAACTGTGGGGACGTGAAGATGAAGCCGCAATTGTTGCAGCGGACAACCCGGCCGTGCACCGCCTTGGTGCGCCCGGTGAGGAAGTAGGGCACCGCGTCGCGCCAGTTGCCATCGAATGTCGCGGCATAGCGTTCGACAAACGACCGCCCGTCGCAGGCCAGGCAGGCGTCTACGTGTTGCATAAGGCTGAAAATCGTCCGATCTCAAAGCGACGGCTTCCAAAGCGCGTCGCCCGGGCAAATCGCCACAGTACGCGCACATAACCGGCACCAGACTTCAGCACCTTGAACGAGCTTTGGCCCATATCGAAGGTCCGGTTGATCCACGAGATCGGCACCTCGCGGACGGTTCCGCCCAGCAACGCGAGCTGCAGGCCGATTTCGGCGTTGGCGGCGAACCAGGGTTCGCTGATTACAAGCTGTTTCGCCAGTTCTCCGCGCATCAGCTTAAGGTTGTTGGTCACGTCACGCAGGCCGCCGAGCCTGATCACCAGATTGGCAAGCACATGGAAGGCGCGGTTGGCGACGATCTTGCCGAAGGGGTAATTGATCAGCACGCTTCGCCGCGAGAATCTGCTGCCGAATACCACATCGGCGCCGTCCGCCGCGGCATCGAACATGTCCTCCATTTCCGGCAGAAGGTGCTGGAAGTCGCAATCCATCGACATCACCCAGCGACCCGACGCGACGGCATAGCCGTCACGCAACGCACGGCCCACACCATTGGGCGGCGAACGATGCACCGCGACGATCCGTGGATCGTCCGCGGCCAGCCGATCGATCACCGCCGCCGTTCCGTCGCGGGAATTGTCATTGACCAGCACGATCTCGTGCACGTAATCGCCGTAATGACTCCGCAGACCGTCGACCAGCGGCGCTATATTCATCTCCTCGTCATGGCACGGAATCACAAACGACACCGCATGGCGAAGGACGTCGTGTCCGCACAGCGAAACGGCCGGACGAATGACATTGCGCGGCGGCCTTTGGGCGTGCAGCACGATCCGCCCTGCCAGGCTCTGCACCAGCGGCATATTCTCCAGCAGCACCGACGCATTACGCATCAACCGCGCCATGCGCGGCGTTGGCGCAAGCGGCGGATAGACGAAATCGGTGAACCGTGCGGAGACGCGAATGAAGCCGATCTCGGACAGCAGTTCGTAAAGCTGTGTGCGACTCAACAGTGCCTGGACATAGGGCCTGCCGAGCAGATTGTTCACCGCGCGTCGCGCAGCCGACATCGGGTTCCACGGGTTGGACTCGATGAAGATCGCTCGGCCGCCATCCTCCAGCAGCGCGAACACATGCTCCAGCAGATAGCTGACGTTGTCGCGGTCCAGCACATTCTGCGCCACGATATAGTGAAAGCGCCGGCCAGCGATCGGACCGGGCAGACTGTCGATGGCGACTGTCTCCACGTTCGGAACACTGCCTGCCTGCTTTGTCGCCGTGGCGGCTACCATGTGGTTCCGTCCGCGCGTCATGGTCACAAGCGCTTCGGTGAAGCCGCCGTCGCCGCTGCCGATTTCCAAAATCGTCTCGCCCGGCAATAGATGCACAAGGTGGCGAAAGATATGCGCCTGCCAGAGCAGGCGTTCGGCGGCGATGGGATCACGCCGTGCCCGGTATTCGGCCGCGTGGACTTCGCGCCGGGCCAGCACATCGATGGCAGGATGCCGCACGCTCAACCTGGCCTGCCAGACAGAAGTCCGACCATGTCGTGTGCTGCCCGCGAGCTCCAGAGCAGCCGGAACAGGAACGCTGTCAGGACGACGACAACGGACCACCACATCAACTCACGCACCAGCCAGATGTCGAAATGCACGATGTCGTTCGGCCCCACGGACACGCCGAACCACCGCAAGGCTCTGTTGACCAATGTTCGCGCCGTGTCATTCCACATCAGAACGATGATTGCCGCAGTCACGCCGAAGTAGGCGCCATCGGACCGTCGCCTGCCATGCGCCCGAACCAGTGCGGTCAACCCGGGCAGGACGAACAGGAAAAAGATGCCGCGATACAGTATGTTCTGTGCGGCAAGGAAACAGCCGATCAGAAGGATGCAGCCGACCAGCAGGTATGCCGCCTCTGCGTCGGTGAGCTGACGAAGCCGCGCCGCCGTATCTTCACGTCCCGCCAACACCAGCGCGGTGGCGACCGTGCCAACCAGCAGCGCGATCAGCAGACCGGCTGCCGCCGGGCGCGACCAGTCCATTGTCTGCGCCAGCCCGTAAGGCAGATCGCGCGCGCCAAAGACAAATTCATCGAAATACTGAGTCGTCGGGATGTTCGCCATGCCGCGAAGGATCTCGCCCGAATCAAATGTGAACCACAGCACGATGGCGCCGATCGACACGAGGCCGATGGCAACGAACACTCCCAGCCGCTCACGGGCTGCCAGTATCAGCAATGTGATCGGGTAGAATTTCAGCATTCCCGCGAACAGCGCAACAGCGTAGCCAAGCATCCGAAGCGGCGCGCTTCGGCGGGTCAGCGTTACTGCAAGCATCGCAAACATGAAGATGATGATATCGACGTTGGCACGCTCGAGCGCGAACATCACCACGCTGGAGACGGTGCCGAGCGTGATCACCACAGTCTGCCACCATCCGCGGCCCGGTGGCAGGAACGGCAACGCCATGAGGAACAGCAGGACAGCGGCAAGACCGAGCGCGGTGTCCCACGCGGTTGAAACGGGAAGTACCGAAAGCCACAGCCACACCGGCGAATAGCCGTGCACTCTGTTGAAAACGTCGCAGGGATTCTGCACGTACACGTCGTACCCGAGCCGATGGCACTCCACGGCCGACGTCACCGCGTGCATATCGAGAAAAGGGAACCGGAACGGCGCCGCACCCCAGTAATCGAGCAATGCGTGATACTGGTCGCGATATCCGAAGGCGTAGAGCAGTCCGGCCAGCAACACGGCGGACGCGCAGGCAGCAGCAGGCACCATGACACGCCAGCTTGGGATCATGCCGATGCCAGGAACAGATCCCGCCAGGACCGCTGCGCGCCCGATACCGGCAGCGCGGCTGCCTCATGGACGCCACGAGCGATCGCACGCGCCATCGCCAGCGTTGCGGCGTACCCAAGCTCCGTCAGCTCACGCACCGGTTCGCTGAGCGGCCGCAACCCCGTGGAGACGGCGAAGATGGTGTCGCCGTCCAACGGCGCATGCGCTGGCAGTACTGCGCGCGCCAACCCGTCATGCGCCATGATCGCCAACCGGAACGCCTGCGGTTTGGTCAGCGTCGCATCGGTGGCGACCAGGCCGATCGTCGTGCTGGTGCCGGGGCCGCCTTTCAACCGCGGCACAAGGTCGAAGGTCGACGGCCAGCCGCTGCCACCGAATTCGTTGTCCTGCTCATAGGGGGAGGCCCAGAACCATGGCCCATCGCCAATCGTCGCGGAGCCCACCGCATTCACCACCGCGATCGCCGCCACCGTGTGGCCGCTCGCCGTCACCGAACTGGCCGAACCAAGCCCGCCCTTCACGGTCGCGGTCGTCGCGCCAGTACCGCCGCCGACGCTGCCCAGTGCGAAATCCCGCGCCACCGCGCTGGCCGCCGCGTAGCCCAGGTCGCGATAGGGTGAGAACCGCCCCCAGTCCTTGTTCCCGCCATTGGCAAGGTCGAAGATGATCGCCTGCGACACGATCGGCACGCGCACGTCGCGAATGGCGATGCCGCGCCCCTGTTCGCGCAGCGCCGCCTGCACGCCACCCGCGGCATCCAGCCCGAATGCCGAACCGCCGGACAGCACGATGGCATCGACCGCCTCGATGGTGTTCTGCGGCGCCAGCATGTCGGTATCACGGCCGCCCGGCGCCCCGCCCAGCACGCTAACCGCGGCGACTGAGGATCGGTCGAACATGATGGCGGTCACGCCGGAGCCGAGGCGCACATCCTCGGCGTGCCCCACCGCAATGCCAGCGACATCAGTCAGCAGGTTCCGCGGCATCAGCACCTATTGGAACAGCACATGCAGGCCCATTGTGAGCAACGCCACCACCACGATGGCAAGCAATACCGCGCCGATCCGCGGCATCGTGCGACCTGATGAAGCGCGAGATGCCGATACGTCCCAGCGCGCGCCAGCATTGATCCTGCCGATGTCATGGCCGCTGGGATGGGTAGAGCCTACACCCCGAACTCCTTCGCGGTTCCGTTTGCGTGAGTGGAAGCTCATGGCGCCACCTTGGATCACCGTCCCAGTGATCACGACCTCAGCATGGCGCAGCTTGCCTGGCGGATGCAAATCCGCAACGTGCCGGCATGCCAGCCGCCATCAACCGTACACACCGCGACGCTCTCACGATTCCGTGAGCAGCAAAGATTTCCTGAGCAGGCATGGTCTGCGTGCCGGATGGGGGTCGTCGCGGCGCCGAGCAACGGGTATGGTACCGGTGCTCAACACGATGCTGCAGATAACTCGGCAAGCGGGTGAAATGATGGCAACAAAGACAATCCCAGTGACTTTCCCTTGGCCGGCGTGGCGGGCGAGCGCTGTGCTTTTGGGCCTCTTGACACCGGCTGGAGGTCACGCCGCGCCATTCTGCATTGGAACGCAATCAGTTCCCCCACAATGCATCTACTACGACGCTGATTCCTGCCAGAAGGAAGCCGGTCGGCAAGGTGGCGTATGCTCGGCGAATCCCAATGAGATGCGTGTCAGTACCAATATAGGGCAGTTCTGCGTGGTGACGTCGCAGCAGGTCTCGCTTTGCATTTATCTGGATCGCGGCACCTGCGAGAACGCAGCCGCACATCAACACGGTGCCTGCGTGTCTTCGCCGGGCGTGGCACCGTCGGGCGCGCCCGACCCGTTTTCGCCGACTGCGGGACGCTAGCAGGTCCTCGGCGGCAGGCGGCTATGACGTTGTCACATTCACGCACGACATAACGCGGGCCGCAGCCAAATAGGCGGTCCGCGCGTGCCATTGTCCGAGCAGCGAAATCTCCACGTGCCCTCGCTCTGTCAGAACCGCATGCGAGCATGCACGGTCCGGACGGCACGGAACCTGGATGTCGCCCGCGCCGGCCGTACTGAGCCTCCAGCCTCTAGTGTCCCGGTGCGACTGTGGTTGTGGGAATAACAGTGGAGCCACCACCATTGCCCACAACATAAGAGAAGCCCCAGCTTACCGGCACGAATTGCAGCAAGTACTGGTTGACCCAGTCGAAGACCTCGGCGATGCCGGTCTTGGGCACATAGACCACATCGTACGGCGCCAGGCGCACGTCGGCGGTTGCGTCGCGTCCCTTGATCACGTCGGTATAGCGAACCGAGAAGAATTGCGGCACGTCGTTCGGGCCGCGACGTATGATGAAGATCGCGTCGCTGTCGCCGCGCACCTTGTGACCGCCGGCGCGCGCGATCGCCTGCGAGAGCGTCAGCGTCGGCCCGATATTGATCATCTCCCCAGGGTTGTTGACCTCGCCACCGACATAGATCCGAGTGGGGGAGAAGGACTTCACCACGACCGAGAGACGTGGATTGCGCAGATCCTTCGCATAGTCCTGGCGCAGTGCGGCCGCCAACTCCGGCACCGTTCGATTGTAGGCGACCTCATCTGTCACGACCGTGGTGGAGATGCGCCCGTCCGGCCGCACCGCCACTTCCTCGTTGAGCTCGGGATTGAGCATCAGACGAACGTCGAGCACGTCGCCGACCTGGATGCGGTAGGGCGCCAGCTCGGTGACATATCCTGCGTTGGGGTCCGGCACCGCGGGCGCCGGCGGCATATTTGCCGTGGACGTGCAGGCTGCGAGCGCCGCGATCGATCCAAGCATCAGCACTCCACGCAAGGCACTCGACTCTGACAGCATCCGCCGCTGGCCGGAGGAGATTGGTGCGGCCACCGGCACGACGGCCGTGTCGCTGTTTTTCTTCGGGCACTCAGAACATCCTGATTGTGCATCCATTGCTTGTTGTCTCTCCCCTTGGACCAGACGGCTTGGGTGTCTCTCGAGGCTTGTATGGGCTGCGCGGGCCCGGCGCTCCGCGCGGGAGGAAGTCTGCCGGGAACCGTCTTACTACGCAGGATTGCGAAGCTGTGCCAGACGGTTCAATTGTCGAGATATCAGACATCGGGCCTTCGGCCAAATTCGTTTGGCCGGCACCGCTCGGAAGCTTACATCCGCCCCAGCGTCGGTCCGCTTGCGACGATAAAGGCCATTATGCATCATTTTGAGACAAGTAGGACCGCCCAATGCAGTCGGTGGCGTGCTCCACGAACCTGGATGGCAGTCATTCACAAATTGGTGAACGATAGTTTCTACCGAATGGGCAGGCAACGTCGGAAACGTTTTGCCTCCCTGACGAATCGGAAGCGGCCTACTCACGGGCTTGTGAAAGGCGTGCGGCCTCGGGAGTTTCGACTTTGCGCCGCTTTACCTTGCCGGCATCCATCCAAAGCCGGCATCCATTCGAACAAGTGACTCATCTCGCCTCGTCATCGCCGGGGTCAAATAAAGCTCAGCCATGGGAAGAGGGGTCGAGCCATGCAAGCGACAGGCATGTCACGGTGCACCTGGGCGGACGGCGGCGACGCGGCGATGCTCGCCTATCACGATCAAGAGTGGGGCGTGCCGCATCACGACGACAGCGCCCTGTTCGAGCTGTTGACCCTGGAGGGAGCGCAGGCAGGGCTGTCCTGGCGAACGATCCTATCGCGCCGTGACGAGTACCGCCGCGCGTATCACGCGTTCGACATCGAGCGCGTCGCCGGCATGCGTGACGCGGAGCTGGAAGCGCTGCTGGCAGATTCGGGAATCATCCGCAACCGGCTGAAGGTGTTCTCGGTGCGCGACAACGCGCGGACAGCGCTCGACGTAATCGCCGAGCATGGCAGCCTGGACGGCTACTTGTGGTCGTTTGTCGGCGGCAGGCCGATTGTCAATCGTCGGCGAGAGCCCGGGGAGGTGCCGGCAAAGACGGGGGAGTCAGACCTGATGAGCAAGACGCTGAAGAAGCGTGGGTTCCGCTTCGTCGGGTCCACGATATGCTATGCCTTCATGCAGGCGACCGGGATGGTGAACGACCATCTGGTCTCCTGCTTCAGATACAAGGAGTCCCGCCGTGCAGAACACTGATGAGATCTGGCGCCTGGTCGAGGCGAAGAAGGACGACTTCGAGGCCTTGAGCGACCGCGTCTGGGGCATGCCGGAGTTGTGCTACGGCGAATTCCGCTCCTGCGCCGAGCATACTGCGATGCTCGAGCAGCAGGGGTTCCGGGTGACCACGAACGTGGCCGGGATTCCCACCGCGGTGATGGGTGAGGCGGGGCACGATGGTCCGGTGATCGCCATTCTGGGCGAATTCGATGCGTTGCCCGGGCTCAGCCAGGAGGCGGGACTGGCGGAACCAAAGCCGCTCGCCGGCGACGGTTACGGCCATGGCTGCGGCCACAATCTCCTGGGATCGGCGTCGATGCTGGCGGCCACCGCGGTGAAGGACTATCTCGCCGCGCAAGGCATCCAGGGCCGCGTGCGCTATTACGGCTGCCCGGCGGAAGAGGGCGGTGCGGCGAAAGGCTTCATGGCCCGCGCCGGCGCGTTCAGCGATGTGGCTGTGGCAATCTCCTGGCATCCCGCGGCATTCTCCGGCGTGAACGAGGCCGTGTCGCTCGCCAATACGCGGATCGACTTCACGTTCCACGGCCGTGCGTCGCATGCCGCCGCGGCGCCGCATCTGGGGCGCAGCGCGCTCGATGCGGTCGAGCTGATGAATGTCGGCGTGAACTACATGCGCGAGCACATGCCGTCGGATGCACGGGTCCATTATGCGGTGCTGGATGCCGGCGGAATTGCGCCGAACGTGGTGCAGGCGCGGGCCAAGGTGCGCTACCTGATCCGCGCGCGTGAGCTACCGGAGCTGTGGCGGCTGATCGACCGGGTGCGCAAGATCGCCGATGGCGCGGCGCTGATGACCGAGACGCGGGTAGAATCTCAGGTGATCAGCGCGGTTTCCAACCTGCTGGCGAACACGCCGCTGGAAAAGGCGATGCACGACAACCTGCGGCGCCTGGGTCCGCCGCCATTCGACGACGCTGATCGGGCTTATGCGGCGAAGTTCCAGGCAACGCTGACCGATGAGGACATCGAAGCGGCGTATCGCCGCGTCGGTGTGCCAGTGCAGCCCGGTGTGTCGCTATGCGACCAGATCGTCCCGCTGGATGCAAAGAGCGCGCCGATGATGGGCTCCACCGACGTGGGCGATGTGAGCTGGGTGGTACCGACGGTGCAGGCGCGCGGCGCCACCTACGCGATCGGCACGCCGGGCCATTCCTGGCAGCTGACCGCCCAGGGCAAGCTGCCCGCGGCGCACAAGGGGCTGGTGCATGTGGCGAAGGTGATGGCCGGAACGGCAATCGACGTGATCCGTGACGAGACGTTGCTGGCGCGGGCCAAGGCGGACCATCAGGCTCGTGTGGCGCGCAAGCCGTACGTGTGTCCGCTACCGGACGATCTAGAGCCGCCGGTCAAGATGTCGGCGTGAGATGCCTGGCGCGCCGCACCGCCTGGCCTGCCTCAAATGCCGTTAGGACGGCGCTGGGCTGACCGCCCACCGCCAGCTGATCAAGGCTGGCCGGAAGGCGATGCGATGCCGCGAGCAGGCTGCATGAGCGACCGGGTTGAGGTTCTGGGTCATCTGCGTGGGTAGTTTGCCCGGCTGCATGCCAGACTGAACGATATGGCGCAGTAGCAGAGCGAGACAGGCGCACGCCTCACCGCCATCGAGCGGCACCTGGCCGGAGTGCGCAGGGATGCCGGCTGGACGATCGGATCGAGCGCATTGAGCGCCGACTCGATCTGGTCGATGAGACGCCGCGCAAATCAGGGGCCACCTATGCGCTCCAGAGACAATGAGCCGGCTGGGCGTCCTGCCGAGCCGTCGCGGAATGTGCTACACTGACGCAATGGTGCGTGCGGTATTGATGGACTTGGCCAACGATCCGATCCTCGATCGGTTCCGTGCCGTGCTCGACGCGCTGTATGGCGGCCGGCTGGAACGCGCCGTTCTTTTCGGATCCCGCGCGCGTGGAGATGAGCGACCGGATTCGGATTATGACGTTGCGGTGTTCCTCCGAGACTATCATGGGTTCTGGAATGAGGTGAGGCCACTGGCCGCCGTCACCACGGACATCCTGCTGGAGACCGGGGTAGTGATTTCGGCGAAGCCATTTCCGGCGGGTGGCTACCGCGAACGGACTGCCTTCATGGGTGAAATCCGGCGTGATGGTTGCGACCTTTGACACCCGAAGCCGCGCAACTGCTCGAGACGGCTCGCCAGCATCTTGCAGGCAGCAAGTCCGTAGGAGGTTTGCAGCTTTGGTACATTGCGGGGCGCGAAGCCTATCTAGCTGCCTTCCATGCGGCAGAGGCATTGGTCTACGAGCGAACCGGCGAGATAGCCAAGACACATGCTGGACTCCGTAGCCGATTCGCGTTTCTTGCCAGGAGCGAACCGGAAATCGATCAAAGTTACGCGATGTTTCTCGCCGAGGCGTATGAACTGAAGTCAATCGCTGACTACGGGGCCAATCCCGCCACCGATGTGTCTGCCGACGGTGCAAGGGCAGCAATCGACACCGCCGAACGGCTTATCGAGTGCATTGCCAAGGTCATCGCGTAGACACTCGCATGTGGCGCTGTGCCCGGCGGTGGTCATGACAGATGGCGACGATTCGTATTCCGGGCAGTGAGGTCAGGCATTCTTTCCAGCGCCTGATTGGGCGTGCCCCCTAAATATGGTACAGGCGTATCCCCGCCATTTGGTCTGGCGGCGCCGCGATGCGGTCACCATCCTGCCGACAGGCAGCACACTACGGATGGAGACGGACCATGCAGCCCCGCATCGATACCAGGCATGTCAGACCGGATGCCTATAAGGCCATGCTCGGCCTCCAGAGCTATGTCGACGCCACCGGATTGGAACAGTCCTTGCGATATCTGATGCAGATCCGCGCCTCGCAGATCAACGGCTGCGCGTTCTGCGTCCATATGCATCTGCGCGATGCACGCAAGGCAGGAGAGTCACAGGAGCGTCTTGACCTGGTTGCCGTATGGCGTGAGGCGCCGCTGTTCACCGCGAGAGAGCGCGCCGCGCTCGCATGGACGGAGGCGTTGACCCTGGTGGCCGACAGCCATGTTCCCGACGACGTCTATGAACTGGCGCGGGCAGAATTCTCGGAACAGGAACTCGTCGATCTCACTATGGCGCTTGTGGCGATCAATGGCTGGAACCGCCTGATGGTATCGTTCCGCATACCGCCTGCCGTCGCACGCAACAACTGAAGCGGCGGCACGTTCAGTGCCGCTGCTCCGATGCCATCTGCTGAAGGCTGGCGTGATCGCGGATCTCAATTGTGCCGCGCTCGATGGCAACCGTGGCTTCGCGCCGAAGCAGTGCCAGGATGCGGCACACGGTCTCGATCGTCAGGCCGAGATGATCGGCCATGTCGGTGCGGCTCATCGGCATGTCCAGGACACCGGCACGTGCCTGCGGCAACCGCTCGGCCATCTCCAGCAGAAAGGTGGCGATCCGCTCTGATGCTGTCTTGCGCCCCAGCAGCACAAGCCGCGCATGTGCCGTGCGGAGGCTGATCGAGGTCAGGTCCCGCAACCTCCGGGCCAGGTGGGCGTTGCGCTCGGCCAGAGCATCCACCATGCGCCGCGGATAGCGCCGGAGCACGACATCCGAGACGGCTTCGGCGGCAAAATCATGCGTCTCCAGCGCATCGAAGCCGAGCAGGTCTCCCGGCATCAGGAACTCGCCGATCTGGCGGCGCCCGTCCTCCATCAGCTTGACCATGCGCACGCAGCCACGCAGAATTCGGTAACAGGAATTTGCTTCCTCTCCCTGGCCATGGATTTCCTGATCACGCTGGACCGAGACTGTGGCACCGAACTGTTCCAACAGATCGAGCGCATCGCGCGGCGACGCCTGCATGAAAGTCTGCACGGTTGGCCGCTTGCCGGTATTGCCGGAGAGCCGTTCCACCGTTTGTATCGTTGCGCTGTCCATCCCGCCCTCCGTACCCGGTCGTGGGTTTCCCCTGATGTCGGTGTATCGGCGCGCAACCCGGGCCGATATTCGGAAACGGACGTACGGAATGTTACGTATCTCGCCCTGGGCTGATTCCCCTGGGGTATTTTCGCTCCCGGGCACCGTCGCCCGGGCGGTCGCCGCGGGGTCCTGATGGCAGATGTACCTCTGGTTCACGTGGTCGACGACGACGAGGCAGTACGAGATTCACTGAGCCTTCTGCTGGAAGCCGCGGGTCTGTCGGTGCGGACCTACGATTCGGCCACCGCGTTCCTGAAGGCGTTGCCGAACCTTGGGGCCGGGTGCGTGCTCACCGATGTGCGGATGCCTGAACTCGACGGGCTCGAGCTGCAGCGACGCCTGGCGGAACTCGGCATTCGGCTACCGGTGATCGTCATGACCGGGCACGGCGACGTGCCGATCGCGGTGGAGGCCCTTAAGGCTGGGGCGGCAGACTTCCTGGAAAAGCCGTTCGACGATGTGCAACTGCTGGCGGCGGTTTCTAGCGCCCTCGCAGCCAGCCAACGAACACGTGATGAGGAGATCGCTATGGCGGGGATCGCCAGGCGTCTCGCCAGCCTGACGCCGCGCGAGCGTGAAGTGCTGGACAAGTTGGTGGCAGGCCAGCCGAACAAGACGATCGCCTATGACCTCGGTTCCAGTCCACGGACCGTGGAGGTACATAGGGCAAGGGTAATGGAGAAGATGGGGGTGCGGAGCCTGCCGGAACTGGTCCGCATGACAATCGCGGCGGAGCGGGCAGCACCGTCGGGAAAAACTTCGGGACGTTGACCTAGGTCAAGGCACGCCACCGAAAGTTCAGCCAATCTGCAACCATGCGGACCCGGGGGCATTCGCCTGCCTGGCCGATGGAGAGCGAGCGAAATGCATAACGGATGCCACCGGCCGGTCGGAGTGGTCGATGATGACGACGCGGTGCGCGACTCGCTCCAATTCCTGCTGGAGACGGCCGGCTTTTGCGTCGTCGCCTATGGCTCCGCCGCACATTTTCTGAAGGAAGCCAAGCCAGGCGATCTGGCTTGCCTGTTAGTGGACCAACACATGCCGGACCTGACCGGCCTGCAATTGGTCACGCGCCTGCGCGGCCAGGGGGTGGCCCTGCCGATCGCCCTGATCACCGGCTCCCCCTCGCCCGACCTGGTCCGACTTGCGAATGAGCTTGGCGTTGCCAGTGTTCTGGAAAAGCCGCTGGACGAAGACGTTCTTCTCGCCTTCATCGAGTGTGCCCGCGCCTGATCGCGGCGGATTCTGTGGAGAATTAGTTGGCCCGCCATCACGGCTGCGGTATTGACTTCGGTCATGAAGCAGGCAGACGGCGCGGCCGAACCGGACGCCCTTGCAAGCGAGTCGGCGCTGTTGCGCTCGATCCTTGAGACGGTCCCCGATGCGATGATCGTGATCGATCACCGTGGCATCGTGCAGTCCTTCAGCAAAGCCGCGGAGCGGCTGTTCGGCTACACCCCGGCGGAAGTCCATGGCCAGAACGTCAAGATGCTGATGCCGTCCCCGTATCGCGGGCAGCACGACGGCTACCTGAAACGCTATCTGACCACCGGCGAGCGCCGCATCATCGGTATCGGGCGCGTCGTGGTCGGCCTGAGGAAGGACGGCAGCACGTTCCCTATGGAGCTGTCGGTCGGTGAGGTCCGTCAGGACGGCCACCGGCTGTTCACTGGCTTCGTCCGCGATCTCACGGAACGCCAGCAGACCGAACGGCGGCTGCAGGAGCTCCAGGACGGCTTGCTGCATGTCTCGCGCCTGCGGTCGATGGGCCAGATGGCCGCGGCACTGGCACATGAACTGAACCAGCCGCTGACCGCCACGGCCAATTACCTCCGTGCGGCGTTGCGCATGATCGAGCAGCCGGAGCCGAATGTGGCCCGCGTGCGCCAGGCGATGAACCTGGCGGCGCAGCAGACCCTGCGCAGCGGCGAGATCATTCGCCGGCTTCGCGCCTTCGTGGCGCGCGGCGAGGTGGCGAAGCGCCCGGAGAGCGTGGCTAAGGTGATCGAGGAGGCAAGCGCTCTGGCCCTGGTCGGTGCCAAGGAACGCGGCATCAAGGTGCTGATCCGCATTGATCCCGATCTCCCGACCGCCGCGGTGGATCGCGTGCAGATCCAGCAGGTGCTGCTCAATCTGATCCGCAATGCGGTCGAGGCGATGGAGGGACACGAGGTCCGCGAGCTGTCGATCGGCACCGCGACTGAAGCCGGCTCCGTGCTGGTCAGCGTGGCCGATACCGGCGGCGGCATCCCGCCGGAGATCGAGACAAGGCTGTTTCAGCCGTTCGTCACGACGAAGGCGGATGGCATGGGAATTGGCCTGTCGGTCTGTCGCACCATTGTGGAGGCCCACGGAGGCCGGCTATGGGTCGAGCCGAATGGCAGCAACGGCAGCGTGTTCCGTTTCACCTTGCCTTCCGGAACCTGAACAGAATTGCTCGGCGCCGCTTGATCCAGATCAATGCCGCCATGCGGCAACGGCGCTATTCGGCTGCCATTGATGGAGGCAGCCTGTGCGACCGGAACATCATCAACGCGACCAGGAGCTAGTGTCACTGGCGCTAGAGACCCGCCTGGTAGCCGATTCGATCATTGAATCGCCAATCCACGATCGATTGATCCAGATCGCGGATGAGTTACTCGATCTAGCGCGCCCCATGGAGAAATCTGGCTGAGAGGGCCGCGGATTTGGCTGGCACGCATGCGCGAATTGGCACTGCCTACCGGGGGTGTGAACCGTTTGTTATGAGATCTGGGCTCTTCTGGCGGCGTCGCGTCGCCGTCCGAGGAACCATGATGTCGCACCACCCAGCCATAGTCGCCGAGATCGCGCGCGCAGCCCATGAGGCGGCCGAGACCTTTGGGACTTCTCCAGGGACTTACGCAATGTCGCTATTTTCGTCGCCGGGGACGGACCGAATCCCGCTGTCAATGCGCACTTCGCGCGAGCTGTGGGTGCGATCGGCCGAACTGGCTCGCATGGCTGCGACCGCGAGAACCGCTGACGCAAGGATTGCACTCGAGACTCTGGCAGCCCGATTCGCTGCGCTGGCCGCAAAGCGTGAGGCTGCGGAGGAACTGGAGCTGAAGAGCTAGGCGGCCGGTAAAGGCTGACCCTCCGTCAGCCTCGTGCCCGTGTGAGCTGCCGGTGGCGTGCGGCCACGTCGGCGCGCCGAAGCCTGGCGGTGCCGGCGCACGCAGTCGCAGTGGCCCCCGCAGCGGTACCCCAGGCCAGCGCATCGGTCGGTGTGGCTCCGCGGGCCAGCGCGTAGGTCATCGCAGCCAGAAATGCATCCCCCGCACCGACCGTGCTGTGCACCGGAACATCCATCGCCGGCATCCGCACGACGCCATCCGGCGTGGCCAGCAGCGCCCCGTCCCGGCCCAGCGTGAGCGCCACCAGTCTCGCTGAGCCAGTGCGCACGAGGTCCATGGCATGTGCGTTCTGCTCTACCGGGTCAGTCAGGTCCCGATCCAGAAGATGCTCCAGCTCGCTCAGGCTGGGCTTGACCAGTTCAAGGCCGCCCTGGTCCAACGCCGCCCGCAGCGCCGATCCGGAAGTGTCGAGCACGAAACGCAGGCCGCGGCCGGCCGCAACTTGCGCAACCTGGGCATAGGCATCGTCCGGCACGCCATTCGGCAGGCTGCCGCTGGCGATCAGCCAGTCGCCTTCGACCTCCTCCAGAACGGCAAGGATGGAACACCATTCGGCCTCGGCCAGTGTGGGGCCTTCCGGCACGAAGCGATATTCCAGCCCGCTGCCCAGATCCTGCACATTCAGGCTGACCCGCGTGCGCCCCTGGATCGGCACGCTGAGCCGTCTTACGCCCGCGTCGTCCAGCATTTCCTCCAGCACCCGCCCCGACGCGCCGCCCGCCGCCAGCACGGCAAGCACATCGCCACCAAGCTCGTGCACGACGCGGGCAACGTTGATGCCGCCACCGCCGGGGTCGGCATGCTCGTGGTGCATGCGAATCTTGTGGGTCGGCACCACAGCCTCGGCATCGGCGGCGAGGTCCAGGGCGGGGTTCAGCGTCAGGGTGATCAGGCGGGGTGACATGATGTGCCAGGATAGCGGTTTCCGGCGTAGAGTTGATTGATCCACGTCAATGCTTTGCTAATGGCAACGTGGGCAGATGCGCGCCAGTTACCCCATGCCCCCGATCGGCCTCACGAAATACGTCCGATCGGGCTGCGTCGGAAAGCGGAGCCCAAAATGGACGATGCACAAGAAGTGGCGACGCCGCGGAAGACTCACGATCTGACCCCGGTCGTCGATCTGACGCTGCGTCACGGCCCGGGACCATTCCGTACCCGCCTGCCGGACTATGTCTCGCTGCTGCCGCCCTGCAATCATGCCTGCCCCGCCGGAGAGAACATCCAGGCCTGGCTGGCGCTGGCGCAGGCTGGCGACTATCGCCAGGCGTGGGAAACGCTCATGGCTGACAATCCGCTCCCGGCGACGCATGGCAGGGTCTGCTACCACCCGTGCGAAACCGCCTGCAATCGCGGGGAAGTGGATGCGCCCGTCTCGATCCATGCGGTCGAGCGCTTTCTTGGCGATACGGCGACGGCCGAGGGCTGGGCCGTGCCGATCGCGCCCGCCACGGGCAAGCGTGTCCTGGTAGTTGGCGCCGGACCGAGCGGCCTGTCGGCTGCGTACCACCTGACCCGGCTTGGCCATCAGGTCGAGATCCACGAGGCCGGCCCGCTCCCGGGCGGCATGCTGCATTTCGGCATTCCAGCCTACCGGCTGCCACGCGAAGATTTGATGGCGGAGATCGCCCGCATCGAACGGATGGGCGTGCGCATCGTGCCGAACCGCAAGGTGACCGACGTAATCGCGGAGCGCGACGCCGGCGGCTTTGACGCGGTGTTCATCGCGATAGGCGCGCACGTAGGCAAGCACGCCGAGATCCCGGCGCGTGACGCGGTTCGCATGCTGGATGCCGTGGCGCTGCTGCGCGACATGAGCACCGGCAGTGCACCGAAGCTGGGACGGCGCGTCGTGGTCTACGGCGGCGGCAATACGGCGATGGACGCCGCCCGCACAGCACGCCGCCTCGGCGCCGACGAAACGCTGATTGTCTATCGCCGAGACCGCGAGCACATGCCGGCGCACGAGTCCGAAGCCGATGACGCGCTGTCCGAAGGCGTGAAGATCAAGTGGCTGACAACGATCCACGATATCGTCGGCGCCACGCTCACGGTCGAGCGGATGACCATCGACGACAAGGGGCGCCCGCAGCCGACCGGCGAGATGGAGACGCTGGAGGCGGACACTGTCATTCTAGCGCTCGGCCAGGACAGCGATAGCGGCTTCCTGCGTACCGTGCCCGGCGTGGAGTTCAAATGGGACACGGTGGTAGTGGACCGGCAGATGATGACCGGCCATCCGGGTCTGTTCGCCGGTGGCGACATGGTGCCGGCGGAACGGACCGTCACCGTCGCGGTCGGCCACGGCAAGAAGGCGGCGCGCTGCATCGATGCCTGGCTGCGCGGCGAGACTTACGACAAGCCGGCGTCCGCATCGCTGGTGACGTTCGACATGCTCAACTTGCCGGTGTTCAGCGATGTCGATCCGGCGATGCAGCATCATCTCGCGGGCCGGGAGCGGGTTTCCGGCTTTGGCGAGGTGCTTGCCGGGTTGCGCGAGTCCGAGGCACGCCATGAGGCACAGCGCTGCCTGTCCTGCGGCAACTGCTTCGAGTGCGACAACTGCTACGCCGCGTGTCCCGAGCAGGCGATTGCCAAGCTCGGGCCGGGCCAGGGTTACAGTGTCGACGAGGCGAAATGCACCGGTTGCGGCACGTGCTTCGAACAGTGCCCGTGTCATGCGATCGAGATGGTCGTCAACGTTTCGTAGCAAGGAAGGTTCGTTGCATGACTGACTATAGCAATGGCAATGCGCGCACGAGCGCTTCCGTCATGGCCGGGCTTGACCCGGCTATCTCCGCGGATGGCCGGGTCAGGCTCGGTCATGACGCCAAGGTGCGGAACCCCGTGGTCATGGACGGCAACACCGCGGTGGCGCATGTCGCCTACCGGGTGAATGAGGTTTGCGCGATCTATCCGATCACACCCTCCTCCACCATGGCTGAACTCGCCGATGAGTGGTCTGCGCAGGGCGTCCCCAACATCTGGGGCAACGTCCCGGTCGTGCAGCAGATGCAGAGCGAAGGCGGTGCGGCCGGCGCGGTGCATGGCGCGCTGCAATCCGGGGCGTTGACGACGACGTTCACCGCGTCGCAGGGGCTGCTGTTGATGCTGCCCAACATGTTCAAGATTGCCGGCGAACTGACATCGACGGTGTTTCACATCGCCGCCCGCGCGCTCGCAACGCAGGCGCTGTCGATCTTCGGCGACCATTCCGACGTCATGGCGGCGCGCACGACGGGATTTGCCATGCTGTCCTCCGCCTCGGTGCAGGAAGCGCACGACAGCGCGCTGATCGTCCAGGCGGCGACGCTCGAGTCCCGCATTCCGTTCCTGCATTTCTTCGACGGATTCCGCACGTCGCACGAACTTTCCACGATCGATCTGCTCAGTGATTCGCAAATCCGCGCCATGATCGACGACGATCTGGTGCGCGCGCATCGCGGGCGGGCACTGTCGCCGGAGCATCCGGTGATCCGTGGTACGGCGCACAACACCGACACCTTCTTTCAGGCGCGCGAGACGGCAAACCCGTTCTACGCCCGCGTGCCGGAGATCGTGCAGCGCGAGATGGACCGGCTCGGCGGCATGACCGGACGGCATTATCATCTGTTCGACTACACCGGCGCAGCAGACGCGGAACGTGTGATCGTGCTGATGGGCTCGGGCGCCGAGACCGTGCGCGCTACCGCCGCCGCCATGCAAAGCGCCGGCGAAAAGGTTGGCGTGCTTCAGGTAAGACTGTATCGGCCCTTCGCGGCGGACGCCTTCCTCGCGGCCCTGCCGCAATCCGTCCGCGCGGTCGCGGTTCTGGAGCAGACCAAGGAATCCGGCGCACCAGGCGAGCCGCTGTATCTTGACGTGGTGCACACCCTTGCGCAGGCGGCGGCAAGCGGGCGGCGACGCGGTATGCCGGCGGTGATCGGCGGCCGCTACGGCCTGTCGTCCAAGGACTTCAATCCGCCGCAGGCGAAGGCGGTGTTCGACGAACTGAGCCGGCCCGAGCCGCGCAACGGTTTCACGGTCGGCATCGTGGACGATGTCTCGCATACTAGTCTGACCGCCGACATAATGTTCCGGATTGAACCGAACGACGTGGTGCAGGCGGTTTTCTACGGTCTCGGCGCCGATGGAACCGTGGGCGCCAACAAGAACAGCGTGAAGATCATCGCGGAGGATGCAGGACTTTTTGCCCAGGGCTACTTCGTTTACGATTCGCACAAATCGGGCGCACAGACGATATCGCATCTGCGCTTCGGGCCGCGGCCGATCCATGCGCCGTACTTGATTCAGCAGGCAAGCTTCATCGGCTGCCATCAGTTCCAGTTCGTCGCACGGCACGACGTGCTGCGGCTTGCGGCACCCGGCGCGACGGTGTTGCTCAACGCTCCGTTCGGGGCCGATGAGGTATGGGACCATCTGCCCCGCGCCATGCAGCTGCGGATCATCGCCCTGGGGCTGCGCCTGTTCGTCATCGACGCGTCCCGCGTGGCACAGGAGGTCGGCCTGCGCGGGCGCACCAACACGGTGCTGCAGACCTGCTTCTTTGCGATCTCCGGCGTGCTGCCGCGTGATCAGGCGATCGAGCATATCAAGCACGCCATCAGCAAGACCTATTCCAGCAAGGGTCAGGCCGTGGTGGAGGCCAACTTCCGCGCGGTTGACGAAACGCTCGCCCGGCTGTTCGAGGTGAAGTTGCCGGAGGCGGCGACCAGCCGATGGGAACGTCCGGCTCTGGTGGCGGATCATGCGCCCGCCTTCGTGCGCGAGGTGACGGCTGCGATGCTGGAAGGCCGCGGCGACGAGATCCCAGTCAGCCAAATGCCGGTGGATGGCACCTGGCCGCTTGGCACGGCGGTCTGGGAGAAGCGCAACATCGCAGAGACGGTACCGGTGTGGGCCGAGGACCTGTGCGTGCAATGCGGCCAGTGCAGTTTCGTTTGTCCGCATGGCGTGATTCAGGCAAAGTATTTCGACGCCGCGCGGCTCGACAACGCTCCTGGCAGCTTTCTCTCGGCTGCGATTAATGTGCGCGGCTTCCCCGATGTGCGGTTTGCGCTCGACTTCGCCATCGAGGACTGCACCGGATGCGGGCTGTGTGTCGAAGCGTGTCCGGTGGTGCCGGGCAAGGCGCTGATCATGCGGGACAAGACGCCGTTGTTGGAAGCCTCGCGCGTGGACAATGAGTTCTTTGCCGCGCTGCCGGTGAACGACCGCGCGCGCGTGGACTTCGCCAATGTGCGCGGCGTGCAGTTCCTTGAGCCGCTGTTCGCATTCTCCGGGGCATGTGCCGGCTGCGGTGAGACTCCCTATATCAAGCTGCTGTCGCAGTTGTTTGGCGATCGCCTGCAGATCGCCAATGCCACCGGCTGTTCGTCGATCTATGGCGGCAACCTGCCGGTGACGCCGTGGTCCACCAACCGCGAGGGCCGCGGACCGGCGTGGTCGAACTCGCTGTTTGAGGACAATGCCGAATTCGGTCTGGGTTTCCGGCTGGCGGCGGACAAGCATCTGGACATGGCACGAAAGCTCGCGCGCGAACTGGCGCCTGCACTTGGGTCGGAGTTGGTGGAGTCAGTGCTGAACGCACCGCAGGTCCAGGAATCCGAAATCCGTGCACAGCGCGCGCGCGTCGCCGAGCTTGTGCGCCGGCTGCGTGCCGCGGACAGCGCGCAGGCGAAGGACCTGCTGTCGGTGGTCGATCAACTGGTCCGCCGCAGCATCTGGATCGTCGGAGGCGACGGCTGGGCATACGACATCGGCTATGGCGGGCTCGATCATGTGCTGGCCAGTGCGCGCGACGTGAACATCCTGGTGCTGGACACCGAGGTGTATTCCAACACCGGCGGCCAGGCATCAAAGGCGACGCCGCTGGGTGCAATCGCCAAGTTCGCATCCGCCGGCAAGCGGGTGGCGCGCAAGGACCTGGCGCTTCAGGCGATCGCCTACGGCAACATCTATGTCGCCGAGGTGGCGATGGGCGCTAACCCTCAGCAGACGCTGCAGGCGTTCCGTGAGGCGGAGGCCTATCCGGGTACCTCGCTGATCGTGTCCTACTGCCACTGCATCGCGCACGGCATCGACATGCAGCTTGGCATGAAGCAGCAGGACCTGGCGGTCGCCAGCGGCTACTGGCCGCTGTTCCGCTACAATCCGGCGATGCGCGATATCGGCGAGAACCCGTTCCTGCTGGACAGCCCGCGGCCGACGATCAAATTCCGCGATTACGCCTACAACGAGACCCGCTATCGCGCGCTGGCGCAGAGCCGGCCGGCGGAAGCCGAGGCCCTGATGGCGGCGGCACAGGCCGCAGTGGACGAGAAATACCGCAGCTACGAGGAGATGGCCGGCTGGTCGGCATCCCGCTTCCATCCGGCGGGGCTTCAAAGTGTTGTGCAAAAGGCGCCGGTTGCCGCAACGACGTGACGGCTTGTGTCATTCTCCCCCTCCCCTTGCGGGAGGGGGTTGGGGGGAGGGGGAAACACTTTTCACCAACCGCGCCATTATCCTGACGCGTAACGCAGAATCCTTACGCCCGTGACGGCGGCACCTTCGCCCGCTTGCCCTCGTCCGATGCCCGCCACAGATACCACGCGGCGATCGAGCGGAATGGCGCCCAGGCTTGGCCGATCTCCGCCAGCGCCTTCGGCTTGGGCTGAACGTCCAGCCCATACAGCTGCCGATACCCGTCGCGCACGCCGAAATCGTCCACCGGCAGTACGTCCGGCCGGCCGAGCGTGAAGATCAGCAGCATCTCCACGGTCCATCGGCCCACGCCACGAATCGAGGTAAGGCGCTCGATCAGTTCCTCGTCCGACAATTGCGCCGAGGCGCGGCGCGTCGGCACCGTGCCGTCCAGCACCGCAGCGCATATGGCGCGCATCGCGGCGATTTTCGCGCCGGAAAACCCGCACGCGCGCAATTCGATTTCCGAACTCGCCAGCACCAGATCGGGTGGGGGGAACCCGTCCGCCGGATACAGCGCCTCGAACCGCGCCATGATCGCCAACGCGGCCCGGCCATGCAGTTGCTGGTGCGCGATCGCGCGCATCAACGCCTCGTAGGGGCTGCGGCCACGCTGAACGGCGAGCTGCGGCGGCCCAACCCTGCGGATCAGCGCCGCAAATTTTCTGTCGCGCCGGAGATGGCGCAGGGCTTCATCGCTCATCGCGAGCGCTTATCTATGTTCATCGGATCACCGCAACCGTGACTTGCAATCACCCCCCCAACCGGCCGTAAGATAACAACCGGAATGCAACAGGAACGCCACTGGATTGTCGAGCAAGACGAGGAAGCCGCCAATCGACAGACGGCAAGCCTCGGCGGCGTGGCGATCACACTGATCCTGCTTGTCCTCGGCCTGTTCCTGGTGCGCGAGCTGCACGCCAAGGGAATGGTTGAGGACTGCCTGATGTCCGGGCGATCCAACTGCGACAGCCTGGTGACCAGCTACTTCTGAGACGGCTCGCATTGACGCAAGCGGCGTCTCTGTTCAGCGTGCCCCCATCGCAGCAGGACCGTGGGGACATTATGCGCATCGCCGAGATGGACTGGAGAATGGTGGAGGATTGGGTCCGCCACGACGACCGCTGTGCGCTCCCGCTCGGCAGCACCGAGCAGCACGCCGGCCTTTCGCTTGCCACTGATGCGATCCTGGCCGAACGCGTCGCCGCCGAGGCCGCCGAACCGCTAGGAATACCGGTGTTCACCGCCCTGCCCTACGGTCTCACGCCCTACTTCACCGCATTCCCCGGCACCGTCACCCTGCGTGTCGCCACCTACGCGGCGGTGCTGCGCGACGTGCTCGACAGTCTGAAGCAGGCCGGCTTCCGTCGCGTGCTGGTCGTCAACGGTCACGGGGGAAACCAACCGGCCGCGTCCCTCGCGCAGGAATGGATGATGGACAACCCGGACGCGCGCGTGCGCTTCCATGACTGGTGGCGCGCCCCGCTCACCGCCGGAGCGGTGCGGGCGATCGATCCGGTGGCAAGCCATGCCAGCTGGATGGAGAATTTCCCCTGGACCCGCCTGGCTGCCCATGCGCCGCAGGACGGCGCCAAGCCTATGGTCGACATCGATCGTCTCCGCATTCTGCCGCCGTTCGAGGCGCGCACGCTGCTCGACGACGGCAATTTCGGCGGCCGCTACCATCGCGACGATTCCGAGATGCTGGAGATCTGGGACGTCGCCGTGCGCGAGACGCGCGCGCTGCTGGAGAGCTGGTGAATGGCCGAGCGGATACTGATCTGGGGCGCCGGCGCGATCGGCGGCTCGGTCGGGGCGTGGCTGAAACGGGCCGGACACGACATCAGCTTCGTTGACGTGGTAGCGGAGCATGTCGCGGCAATCCGCGGCCTGGGCCTTAGAATCAGCGGACCGGTGGAGGAATTCACTGTTACGATGCCGGCCTTCATGCCTGAGGAACTTGCCGGCAGCTGGGAGCACATTTTCCTCGCGGTGAAGGCACAGCACACCGAGGCGGCCACGCGCACGCTGACGCCGCACCTGGCGCAGGACGGCTTCGTCCTATCGCTGCAGAACGGCCTCAACGAGACGATCATCCAGCGCATCGTCGGCCGTGATCGCACGATCGGCGCCTTCATCAATTTCGGCGCCGACTGGATGGCGCCGGGCGAGATCATGTTCGGCAACCGCGGCGCCGTCGTGCTGGGCGAACTCGACGGCGCGATGACGCAACGGCTGGCGGCACTGCACGCCGTTATGCGCGACTTCGAACCG
>Ga0210402_10001112_pt1 | contig 28261 bp, 22 predicted proteins | sample IncBWC7MmetaG_FD_161055 | JGI IMG/M metagenome (GOLD analysis project Ga0210402, IMG submission 161055) | Forest soil microbial communities from Barre Woods Harvard Forest LTER site, Petersham, Massachusetts, United States - Inc-BW-C-7-M | ecosystem: Environmental > Terrestrial > Soil >...
TGGCGCCGCTGCTTCGGAGCCCGGAAAGACATCGCGACCCAAAAGAGCGGGCGAGGCGCCGAGCAGGTCGACCGCAACTCCTTTGATGACGGCACGCATATCGGTGGTCGCCGCGAGGTCGCGTCCGTCACGCAGCTGGCCTTGCTTGAGGCCTGGCCAATCGGCGATGACGCGGCCACCGCGCACGGCTCCGCCGGCGAGGAACATCGCCGTGCCCGTGCCGTGATCGGTGCCCTGGGTGCCGTTGATGCGGGCGGTTCGCCCGAACTCGGTGACCGCGATGATCACGGTATCCTTCCACGCTGGCCCGAGCTCACGCTCGAACGCTGCAAAGGAATTGTCCAGGCCCGTGAGCAGCCGGGACAGGCGCCCGAGCTCCTGGGCGTGCGTATCCCAGCCTTCGAAAGCCAGCGCCGCGATCCGGGGACCAGTGGGCTCGGCCAGCAGGCGCGCCGCGCCGGTGGCCATCTGTTCCATTCCGTTGGGATCGCCGGGACCGCCGCGGGATTTGACGTCCATGCCGGACGCGATCTTTCCCGTCTCAATCCCCTCGGTCAGGAGCCGCGAGAACAGAGGGTCGGTGTGGGCATAGAGATCCATCAGGCGTTGTGAGAGCTCGCCCTCCGCCGGCTTGAGCGTGGCGGGCGCCCAGCCAAGGACGGGCGCCTTGCCGCGAATGACAAGCGGTGCATTCGCGCCGACCGCCAGCGCGCCCGCGCCGGCCGGCACTTTTTCTCCCTTTGGCAAGGTCACGAGCAGGCGATTGAGCCAGCCGGACTCCACGTGTCCTGGCGAAGGGTAGCCCGATTCCAGGACGTCCTGGCCGTCGAAATGCGAGCGGTCGCGATAGGCCGTGGCGCACGCATGCACGACAGCGGCCTGCTTGGCGTGATAAAGCCGCGCAAAGTTCGGCATCGACGGGTCCAGGGCGAAGAATCCGTCCAGCCTGAGAGCCGGATGCGGACCGTCCATGGACAACGCAATGGACTGGCGGAGTTCCTTGTAGGACAGATCGCCGATCGGCGGCACGGCCGTCAGGCCATCGAGTGCGCCGCGCAGGATGATGACCACGAAACGCGGATCCCGGCCCCCTGCCGCCTGGGCAAAGCGAGGCATGAAGTTCCAGGCGAACAGAGCGCTGGCGCCGCCAAGCAGGGCGCGGCGAGATGGAGACGCGCGATGGTAGGTCATGATCAGCGCCTCTGGAATTCGGGAGAGAGGAAGGCGATCGAAACGGCTTGCGACTTCGTCTCCGCGCGCGCGATGGCGTGCTGCGTATCGGGTGACAACAGCGACCCCAATGTTTCGGTCGCAAAGCGGCGTGGATCGGTCCGGCCCGGCGTCTGATTGGCGACCAGGCTGGCAACATCGATCCGCGTACCAAGCCCTTCGGAGGATGCCCAGGCATCGACGGTGTCGGGAAAGCCGTTGGGACCTGAAGGATTCCAAAGCGGCTGTCCCATGGTGTTGAGTGCAGCCATGATGGCATTCGGTTTTGGCCTCTCGCCGCTCGCTCGGAGGAGCGCGACAAAAAACTCGAGAGGTGAGCGGATCTTGACGAGGGTGGGATTCCACGCCGCCTCGGACCCGATAAGGGTCAGATAAACCGCCGACAGATCGCCGCGTGTTTTCAAGAAGGTGGCAGCCAGGCTGGCGATCAGATCGGGCGGTGGGGCATCGGCGATAAAATGCCGGGCGAGCTTGAAGGCGATGTGTCGCGCAGTTGCAGGGTGGTGGGCGAGGTCGCGCAAGGCGGCGCGGCCTTGATCGACACCATCGCCCGGATAGCTGACACCAAGGAGCGCCTGGGAACCGGGCTCGTGCGCGGCGCGGTTAAAAGCAAATGTTCCGGGCGCGCCAAGCCGACCTTCGGCACCGACGACCGTCCATCCGGTGATGATGCGCGAAAGCGACGTCACGTCACGTTGGGTGTAGCCGCCATCGACACCCAGCGTATGCAGCTCCATGATCTCGCGCGCGAGATTTTCGTTCAGACCCCGCTTGCCGTGGTTGCTGGCCTTGGAGGCCGGCCCGACCGACTGCTGGTTGTCGAGAAAGAACAGCATGGCGGGGTGCGTTTCAACAGCGAGCAGCATGTCCTCGAAACGTCCGAAGACATGCGGACGGATCGCCTCGCGTTCAAAGGCGCCTGCGAGAATGCGCACTCCCGGACCCTTTCCGACAGCAACGGCGAAGTGGTTGGCCCAGAACATGGCCAACCTTTCGCCAATGCCGATGACCGGCTCGCGAATGGTACCATTGAAGCGGGCATCTACTTCCGCCAGGAAGATTCGCTGGGGAAGAGGCGGAGACGGATTTTGCGGCGCGGCGCCAGGGGCCATGGCCGGCGGCTGCGGGGTTTGCGCGCCGCTCGCGGACGCGGCCTGGCGGCTGCGCTGATTCTTCTGGTCCTTCAGGAAGGCGTAAAGATCGACCAGGAGGTCGGAAGTCTGTCTCAATTCCGGGCCGGCAGGGGTGAGCAAGACGCGCCCGGTCACTTCGTCTTTGAGGGCACCCCGCGGGTTCTGAGCAATCGACTCAATGCTGCCTTCACGTGCACCAAGACCGAATCGGGAAAGGGCGAGCGCCGCATCAAGTTCGGCAGGATTTGTCATGGGGTACCGCTCCGCGCCCGCTGGTTAAGGAGTACCTTACCCAGCCGACTTCAATGGATACGACCTCACCGTCCCAAACGTGCCCGTGAAGGGTCGTGGGGGTGAAAGCAGAACGCCGACGCCGCACACAAAAGGCTTGTGCCGATCATCCAGCCGACACATTTCGCTGCTCTACGGTCCGTCAACGCGAATGCGGAGGAACTTGCCTTGTCGCTAAGGACTGTTCTGATCGGCGCGGCTCTTGTCGCCTTTTCCATACCTGCATGGGCCTTTGACGATAACTCCGGCAGCAACCCGCCGATCAACCCGTCGCCGGGAAATGTGGCGCCAACCCAAACACCCTCCTGCCGTAAAGTGGGTCCCCAGCTTACACCTGAGCAGAGAGCCCAGAGGCGAGCGATACAGGCCCAACGCCTGGCGCAGCTTACCCCGGAACAGTTAGCCGAGAGGCAAGTGAGACAGGCCGAGCGCCGAGCTCGGCAAGCCGCTCAAGGAAAGCGCCGTACGCTGCCACCGTGCGCGCCCGTTGGCTAGCGCCGCTTCGTCGGTTCCCTTCGGCTTCAAACTCACGAGCTTCGCCGAGCCATGCGGCGCTCACATGCGCCTGATGCGCCGATGCCTCGATTTCAGGCCACGCTCTTGGCGTATTCTTCGGATGTTCCAGCCGACGAGCTGTTTGACCTCCATGCATGGCAAACGACCAACTTGCCAAACCATGGCGACAGTCGGTCTCCCGACCATTCGGTGACCGGGTGCGAGGTTTCTATGCGGTATATGGCGATTGTTGGAGTGATGATCGGGGTGCTTGCCGCCCCAGCTCTGGCGCGGACGATGCCACCGCCATTTGAAGACATGCCGCAGATAATCTGCGTTGACCAAGACACGGCCATCGAACTGCTCGATGTCTACGAGCAGGAAACTGACCGCGGTGAAGCGCTTCTTGCCGACCGTGAGGCGCGAGGCATGTGTGAGCGGACGACATTTAGCGGCAAACCGGTGGCCGACGTGTACCCCAGCAAGGCAGGCCACACAGGCGGAATACGAGAAGGCCACGTCTTTGAGGTAGAGGTGACGAGTGGCGAAGTCTTCGAAGGCCTCACCAAGGTCTACATGCTGGTGGATGTCATCCACGATAACGAGGTGTGACCAAGGACGCGGCCCTCGTATCTGCGGCTATAATGAACGATGGCTCTATGTTGCCGACCGGCTCAACCGCTGCTGCCTATCGTTGAAGCAAGGTCTCTCCGCTCGGGCCTGCGGCCCTCGGTCGAGACGACGGGAATTGGCACATGCGATAGGCCCCGCCTATTTCCCAGGAGTTGGAAATAGAGTTGGCCGACAGGCAAAGAGCGATTTACTTCAATCGTCTAGAAAGCAGCGCGCGAACAAGCTGCCCGGATCCGGGCAGCTTGTTCCGTGCCGGTTCAGTCCGCTGCCTCGCTCAAGACGCGCTGGCCGCCGACGACCAGCTCGCCCTTCTCGACGGTGACCTTGACGGTCTCGCCTTCCTTGATGCGGCCTTCGAGGATCAGCGTCGCCAGCGGGTTCTGCAGGCTGCGCTGGATCACCCGCTTGAGCGGCCGGGCGCCATAGACCGGATCGTAGCCGCGGTTGGCCAGCCACTGCAGCGCCTTGCTGTCGACGTCGAGGCTGATCTTGCGATCGGCCAGCAGCTTGCGGAGGTAGGCGAGCTGGATGTCGACGATGTCCGTCATGTGCGCCCGGCTCAGCCGGTTGAACAGCAGGATCTCGTCGAGCCGGTTGAGGAACTCCGGCCGGAAGGCGCGCCGCACCTCCTCCATCACCTGCTCGCGCACGGTCTCGGTCGATTCGCCCTCGCGTAGCGCCGCCAGGTGCGCACTGCCGAGGTTGGACGTCAGCACGATCAGCGTGTTCTTGAAATCGACCGTTCGGCCCTGGCCGTCGGTCAGGCGGCCGTCGTCGAGCACCTGCAGCAGGACGTTGAACACGTCGGGGTGCGCCTTCTCGACCTCGTCGAACAGGATCACCTGATAGGGCCGGCGACGCACCGCCTCGGTGAGCACGCCGCCCTCGTCGTAGCCGACATAGCCCGGCGGCGCGCCGATCAGGCGGCTGACCGAGTGCTTCTCCATGAATTCGCTCATGTCGATGCGCACCATCGCCTGGTCGTCGTCGAACAGGAACTGGGCGATCGCCTTGGTGAGCTCGGTCTTGCCGACGCCGGTCGGACCCAGGAACAGGAACGATCCGATGGGACGGTTGGGGTCCTGCAGTCCGGCGCGCGCGCGCCGCACCGCATCGGACACCGCCCGCACCGCCTCGTCCTGGCCGATCACGCGCTTCTTCAGCTGGTCTTCCATGCGCAGGAGCTTGGCGCGCTCGCCTTCCAGCATCTTGTCGACCGGAACGCCGGTCCAGCGCGAGACCACCGCGGCGATGTCCTCGGCCGTGACCTCTTCCTTCACGCCCTTGCCGCCCTGGACCTCGTGGCCTTCGGCGTCCTTGAGCTTCCTCTCGAGGTCGGGGATCACGCCGTAGGCCAGCTCACCGGCGCGGGCGAGCTCGCCCTTGCGCTGGGCGATCTCGAGTTCGGAGCGCGCCTTGTCGAGCTGCTCCTTGAGTTTCTGCGAATCGGCGAGCTTGTCCTTGGCCGATTTCCACTGCGCCGTCAGGGCCGCCGACTTCTGCTCGAGCTCCGCAAGCTCCTTCTCGAGACGCTCGAGCCGGTCGCGCGAGGCGTTGTCGCTCTCCTTCTTGAGCGCTTCCTTCTCGATCTTGAGCTGGATGATGCGCCGGTCGAGCTCGTCGAGATCCTCGGGCTTGCTGTCGACCTGCATGCGGATGCGGCTCGACGCCTCGTCCATCAAGTCGATCGCCTTGTCCGGCAGGAAGCGGTCGGCGATGTAGCGGTTGGAGAGCGTCGCGGCGGCGACGATCGCGGCGTCGGCGATGCGCACGCCGTGATGCAGCTCGTACTTCTCCTTGAGGCCGCGCAGGATCGAGATCGTGTCCTCGACCGAGGGCTCGGCGACGAACACCGGCTGAAACCGGCGCGCAAGTGCGGCGTCCTTCTCGATGTGCTTGCGGTACTCGTCGAGCGTCGTGGCGCCCACGCAATGCAGCTCGCCACGCGCCAGCGCGGGCTTCAGCATGTTGGAGGCGTCCATGGCGCCGTCGGCCTTGCCGGCGCCGATCAGGGTATGCAACTCATCGATGAAGACGATGATGTCGCCTTCGGCGGCGGAAATCTCCGACAGCACGGCCTTCAGCCGCTCCTCGAACTCGCCGCGATACTTGGCGCCGGCCACCATGGCGCCGAGATCGAGCGCCATCAGCTTCTTGTTCTTGAGCGATTCCGGCACGTCGTCGTTGACGATGCGCAGGGCGAGGCCCTCGGCGATGGCGGTCTTGCCGACGCCGGGTTCGCCGATCAGCACGGGATTGTTCTTGGTGCGGCGGCTCAGCACCTGGATGGTGCGGCGGATTTCCTCGTCGCGGCCGATTACCGGATCGAGCTTGCCGTCGCGCGCCACCTGGGTGAGGTCGCGGGCGTACTTCTTCAGCGCATCGTAGCTGCCCTCGGCCGACGCCGAATCGGCGGTGCGGCCCTTGCGCAATTCGGCGATCGCCTTCTCGAGCGCCTGCGGCTTGACGCCGGCCTTGGCCAGCGCGTCGGCCGCGTCGGTACCCTTGGCCAGCAGCAGCGCCATCAGCATGCGTTCGACGGTGACGAAGGAATCGCCGGCTTTTTCGGAAATCGCTTCGGCCTGGTCGAAGACGCGCGCCGTTTCGGGCGCCATGTAGACCTGGCCTGCGCCCTGGCCTTCGACCTTGGGCTGCTTGGCCAAGGTGGCCTCGACCGCGCGGTGGACCGCGCGCGAATCACCACCCGCCGAGCTGATCAGGTTGGCCGCCAGGCCCTCCGGATCGTCGAGCAGGACCTTCAACAGATGGTCGGGAACGAACCGCTGGTGGCCCTCGCGCAACGCCAGCATCTGGGCGCTCTGCAGGAAGCCCCGCATGCGCTCGGTGTATTTCTCTTGGTTCATCTCTCTACCCTTTCATTCGCGCCCCCGTCATTCGGCGGGCGAAAGAGCGGACCCTCTCGAGAGGCATCCTGTGCCGATATGGGGAGGGATCCGAGCCTTGCAAGACCAGACCGTACGTACGGCTATTCGCGGGAAGCTTGCCGCGCCACGACGATCGTCAACAGGACATAGATCAAACAACCAAAAGATTTTTCGTTGGAATGGCCTTCACATTCCTCGGCTTCTTCGCGTCAGGCCTGGTCCGCCTCCAGGACCAACGAAAAACGCCCGACGGTTGCCGTCGGGCGTCATTTCGAAGATCAGGATCGCTCGTTCAGCCGCGGCGACCGCTCCCGGGCGTATACTCCGGGATCTCGGGCTGCTCGTCGGCCGCCGGATCGTTGTCGGGCGGCGCGCTGCGTCCGCCCTGGAGGAAAGCGACACCGCCCAGACCGGGCTCGGTCTCGCCATTCTGCTCGCGACGCTCCTCGCGACCGCCCGGGCGTTCGCCCTCGGCATGCCCATTGGCGTTGGCCTGATGGGGTGGACCGCCCTGACCCTGCTGCTGCTGCGGCGGCGTCTGGCCTTCTTCGCCGCCGTCGCCCCAACCCTGGTTGTTGCGCTGGCCGAAGCCGCCCATCGTCTGGATCATGCGGAAATAGTGGTCGGCATATTGCCAGTAGGCCTCCGCCAGGATGCGGTCGCCCGACGTCGCCGCCTCGCGGGCCAACGCCTGGTATTTGTCGAACACCTGATGAGCGTTGCCGCGGACCCTGACGTCGGGTCCGCTGCTGTCGAACAGCTGGTTACGATTGGGCGGACGATTGGGATTGTGATGCTGCGGCTTGTTATGGTGGCCGCCACCACCGCCGCCGCCACCATTGCGACCGCCGCGGGATCGCTGACGATTGTTTGGTCTCATTACCTAGGGCCAGTTGTCTGCCGGACGGGTGTTGTTGTTAGCGACCCTCTGCCCTTCCCGGGCGCCGTCACGGCCAATATTCAGAGGGATTAATCGCCCGGTGCCACCAATCGGCCCGGACCAAGCCCCCCCAAGGGGCAATTCGGAAGGTAGTATCATTCCCCCCCTTTGCCAACTCTTTAATGCTTCGAATGCATCGCGGACACCACGCGGTCGATGCCGGCCAGGTCCTTCCACGGGCCTTCCAGTGTGAGCCCCGCAGAAGCAAAAATCCTCGATATTTCAGTTACTTGCCCTTCCCCCGCTTCGACGAGGACGCGGCCGCCCGAGGCCACCAAGGCGGGCGACGCTGTGGCAATCGTGCGGTAAGCAACAAGTCCGTCGGGTCCCCCATCGAGCGCCACTTTCGGCTCAAACCGGGCGACCTCGGGCATCAGCCTCACGATCGCTTCGGCCTCGATATAGGGCGGATTGGACACCAGCAAATCGAACGGCCCGCCCAGCCGCCGTTGCCAATCCGGCTGCCGCCAATCGCCGGCGAGGAGCCGCGCGCGCGCCGCCACGCCCAAGGCTTCGGCGTTGGCCTGGGCCACCGCCAGCGCCTCTTGCGAAAGCTCCAGGCCGACGCCGCTCGCGGCCGGATACTCGCGCAACAAGGTGAGCAGCAGGCAGCCCGAGCCCACACCGAGATCGAGAATGCGCCACGGTCGTCGCCGGTCCGGCATCAGGGCCAGCGCCGCCTCGATCAGCGTTTCGCTGTCGGGCCGCGGCACCAGCACGGCCGGCGACACCTTGAACGGCAGGCCCCAGAACTCACGCTCGCCCAGAATATAGGCCATGGGCTCGCGCAGGACGCGCCGCGCCGTGAGCGCGCGCAGGCGCTCGGCCACGGCGGCAGGCGCGGGCTCCGTGCCCCGCGCGATCAATTGCTCGGCCGACAGGCCGGCCGCATGAGCGAGCAGAAGACGGGCCTCGAAGCGGACATTGTCGATGCCGGCCGCGGCGAGCGCGACCGCTGTATCGCGCAGCAACGCGTCGTAGGTCGCGCTCAGGCGGCGAGCTCCGCCAGCCGCCCCGCCTCGTCGTCGGCGATCAGGGCGTCGATCAGCTCGTCGAGCCCGCGCCCTTCCAGCACCTCGTCCAGCTTGTAGAGGGTGAGGTTGATGCGATGGTCGGTGACCCGGCTCTGCGGGAAATTGTAGGTGCGGATGCGTTCGCTGCGATCGCCGCTGCCGACCTGGCCCTTGCGGTCGGCGGCGCGCGCATCGTCCCGGCGCTGGCGCTCGACGTCGTACAGACGGGCGCGCAGGATCTTCATCGCCTTGGCCTTGTTCTTGTGCTGGCTTTTCTCGTCCTGCTGGACGACCACGGTGTTGGTCGGAATGTGGGTGATGCGCACCGCCGAGTCCGTCGTATTGACCGACTGCCCGCCCGGACCCGACGAGCGGAAGACGTCGATGCGCAGGTCCTTGTCGTCGATTTTGACGTCGAATTCCTCGGCTTCCGGCAGCACCGCGACGGTTGCCGCCGAGGTGTGGATACGGCCCGATCCCTCGGTCGCCGGCACGCGCTGCACGCGGTGCACGCCCGATTCGAACTTGAGCCGCGCGAACACGCCGCGGCCCGAGACGGCGGCGATCGCCTCCTTGTAGCCGCCGATGCCGGTGTCGGAGAGCTCGAGGATCTCGAAGCGCCAGCCATGCTCGGCGGCGTAGCGCTGGTACATGCGGAAGAGATCGGCGGCGAACAGCGCCGCCTCGTCGCCGCCGGTGCCGGCGCGGATCTCGAGGATGGCGTTCTTCTCGTCGGCCGCGTCCTTGGGCAGCAGCATGCGCTTCACCGCGCGCTCCAGCTCAGGCAGGCGCTTCTTGAGAGAAGCAGCCTCTTCCTCGGCCATCGCCCTCATGTCGGGATCGGCGGCCATGGCCTCGGCGTCCTTGAGTTCGCGCTCGGCCTTGCGCCATTCGTCGATTGCTTCGACCAGTGGGCCGAGATCGGCATATTCCTTGGAGGCCGCGACGAACTTCTGGGAATCGAGATTGCCGGCCGACAGCGCCGCCTGCAGCTCGGCATGACGGGCGGAGATCTGATCGAGTTTTTGAAGCAGGGACATGGAGGCCGGTCGTTACACAAATTCGCCACAAGGCGCAAATACCGCGATCGGACCGGCCGATTCACGCTGCCTATGCTATGCTTCCATCATGGCCAAGGACCTGAGCATCCCCCGTGAGTTCAAGCGACGCGTCCTGCGCGCAATGCCGCATCGCCGCGTCGCCAAGGTCGTCCTCTACGGCTCTCGCGCACGAGGTGACGCCCGTCGGGATTCGGACTGGGATCTGGCGGTGTTCGTTCGCGGCCGGCCGACACCACGTGATCTGTCGATCCTTTCACATGTCGCCTACGATCTGCTGATGGAGACGGGCGCCTTTATTCAAGCGTTTCCTTTCCCCACCCGTCATCAACAGCGGCCAGGTTCTTTCTATAGCAATGTGCGCAAGGATGGCGTTGCTGTATGACGGACAGCCGCCGACAGCACATGCAGAAGGCGGCAAGGTTTCTGCGATCGGTCCAAAGACGAGCGACGTCCGACGAACCGGACACGGTCATTTCGACCGCCTACTACGCGATGCACCATGCGGCTTGTGCCGTGCTGCTGTGGCGAGGCGATCCACTGCCGAAGACACATGCTTCGCTGATAGGTCGATTTGGACTCACGGTTCGTGATTTTGGGCCGGAGGGACGCGAGGCCGGAGCGGCATTGCATGAAGCTTTCCTTCGCCGGACGAGGGGCGACTACGACGTTGACGTGTCATTTGGGCGCAGCGACGCCATTGCCGCTCGGGAGCGAGCGATCAAGTTTGTCGACTACTGCCGCGGACTTCTGCGCAAGCGACCGCGCTAAGCTTTCAAAGCTCCCGCCAAGGCATCCAACGCCACTTCGCGCTGTTCGCCGCTGTCGAGGTCCTTTAGCTGCGCGACGCCCTTGGCGAGTTCGTCGTCGCCGATGATCAGCACGGCGCGGGCATTGAGCTTGTTGGCGCGCTGCAGGCGCCGCTTCATGGTGCCGCGATAGTCCTGCTCGACGGCGATGCCTTGCCCGCGCAGTGCGCGGGCGATGCCGAGCGCCTTGGCCTCGGCGGCAGCGCCGAGCGGTGCGATCACGACCGGCCGCGGCAGCACCGCAGGCTCGTTGCACAGCATCATCAGCCGTTCGATGCCGCCCGCCCAGCCGATGCCGGCCGTCGGCGGGCCACCCAGCTCGGCGATCAGCCCGTCGTAACGGCCGCCACCCAGCACCGTGCCTTGCGCCCCGATGTGAGTGGTCACGAACTCGAAGGCGGTATGGGTGTAATAGTCGAGGCCCCGCACCAGCCCGGCGTCGACCTCGAACGGGATGCCAGCTGCCAAAAGCCCGTCCTTCACCGCCGCAAAGAAGTCCTTGCTGGCCTGGTTCAGGTGGTCGGCGAAGGACGGCGCCTTGGCATTGATCGCCTTGTCGCCCTCATCCTTGCTGTCAAGGATGCGCAGGGGGTTGCGCTGCAGGCGCTCGCGCGAATCCTCCGAAAGTTTCGCGGCGTGGCCGGAATAATAGCCGACCAGTTCCTTGCGATAGACCGTGCGGCTCTCGGGATCGCCCAGGGAATTGAGCTTGAGCACGCAGCGATCGAGGATGCCCAGGCGCTCCAGGATGTCGGCCGCCACCGAGATCACCTCGATGTCGGCGCCGGGCTCGGGCGCGCCCAGCACTTCGAGGTCGATCTGGTGGAACTGGCGCTGCCGGCCCTTCTGCGGCCGCTCGTAGCGGAACATCGGTCCGGCGGCGAAGAGTTTCAGCGGCAATTGTTGGGCGAGCTCGCCGTTGGACACGAAGGCGCGGCAGATGCCGGCGGTATATTCCGGCCGCAGGGTGAGCGACTCGCCGCCGCGATCCTGGAACGTGTACATCTCCTTGGAGACCACGTCGGTCGTCTCGCCGATGCCGCGGGCGAACAGCTCGGTGAATTCGAAGATCGGCGTCGCCATCTCGCGATAGCCGTAGAGCCGCGCGACGTCGCGCGCCGCGTCGATCACGTGCGCGAAGCGCCGGTACTCGTCGGGAAGAAGGTCGTGCGTGCCGCGCACGGGCTGCAATTTGCTCACGAGAAGTCGCCTTGAACCGATCGTCGAAGGAAGAGGTCGAACCGCTACTCCGCGGCGGCCTGGTGTCGCTCGGCCTCGACCGCCTCCGCCGCCTTCGCGGCCTCGATCTCCGCCGCCTTCTTCTCGATCAGCCCGACAAGATGGTCGACGATGTCGGCGTCCTTCAGGCGATGATGCGGTACGCCCGCGATGTAGACCTGGTGCGTGCCGTTGCCGCCGCCGGTGAAGCCGATGTCGGTCTCGCGCGCCTCGCCCGGCCCGTTCACCACGCAGCCGATGACCGATACCGTCATGGGCGTGGTGACGTGGGCGATGCGCTTCTCCAGCGCCTCGATGGTGCGGATCACGTCGTACTGCTGGCGCGCGCAGGACGGGCAGGAGATCAGGTTGACGCCGCGGTGCCTGAGGTTGAGCGCCTTCAGGAGCTCGAAGCCGACCCGCACCTCTTCCTCCGGCTCGGCCGACAGCGAGACGCGAACCGTGTCGCCGATCCCCGCCCACAAGAGCGAGCCCAGGCCAATCGACGACTTCACCGTGCCGGTTCGCAGCGCGCCCGCCTCGGTGATGCCGATATGCAGCGGATAGTCGCAGGCATCCGCCAGCTGCTGATAGGCGGCGACCGCCAGGAAGACGTCGGACGCCTTCACGCTGATCTTGAACTCGTGGAAGTCGTGATCCTGCAGGATACGTGCGTGATCGAGCGCGCTCTCGACCATCGCCTCCGGACAGGGTTCGCCATACTTCTCGAGCAGGTCCCTCTCCAGCGACCCGGCATTGACGCCGATGCGCATGGAACACCCGTGATCCCTGGCGGCTTTGACCACCTCGCGGACCCGCTCGGCGCTGCCGATGTTGCCGGGATTGATGCGCAGGCACGCGGCCCCCGCCTCGGCGGCCTCGATGGCGCGTTTATAGTGAAAATGGATGTCGGCGACGATCGGCGCCTTCGTCGCCTTGACGATGGCCGACAGGGCGGCGGTCGAGGCCTCGTCGGGGCAGGAAACCCGCACGATATCGACGCCCGCCTCTTCGGCCCGGCGGATCTGCGCAATGGTCGCTGGGGCATCGGCGGTCAGCGTATTGGTCATCGTCTGGACGGTGATCGGCGAATCGCCGCCGACCGGCACGGAGCCAACCATGATCTGCCGCGATTTGCGGCGCATGATGTCGCGATAGGGCCTGATGCTCATGTCCACCAATGTAGTCGCTTGGCGGCGGCTTATCCAGCCGACGCGGCCGGCCGGTGGACGGTCTCTAACGCGCGTCTATGACGCGGTAGGCGATGCCCGCCGGCACGACATAGCTTTCGCCGGCCCGGACGTAGGTCTGGGCGAGGACGTCGCCATCAGGCGCCCGCAGCTCGACCCAGCTGTTTCTCCAGACTCGGACCGGCGTGTCGACTTTCACCGGAAGGTTTGCGGCCGCCGCATCGGCGGCTGCGCCGCGCGCCACGGCTTCCTCGACGGGAGCGGGCGCCGGTGCGACGCGCGGCTGGTCGACCGGCGCCGGCGGCTGGGCGGCCTGCGCCTGACCGATGGCAGGAGTGGAGATGACCGGCAGCGGCGGCGGCGCGGGAACGGCAATGACCGCCGGCGGCGGTGGCGGCGCCGGAACGGCAACGACGACCGGCGGCGCAAGCGGCGCGGCCTGGGTCTGTGTTTGAGTGGGCGGCGCCACGCTGTCGCGCCGCGCGGGCCACGCTTCGGCCGGCAGGGCGGGCGGGGTATTGCGGATTTCCGAAGCGGTCTGGCCGGGCGCAGCGGCCGGCGGCGCAGCCGTCGCAGGCCCGGATGCAGGCGTGGCCGCATCGGTCGCCCCGGCGGTCGCGGGACGCGACGCCAGCAGGCGATCCGGCACCGGCGGCACCTTCTCGGCAACGACCGCCTGCTCGCGCGGCAGATAGTGCCAGGCGGCGTAGCCCGCGCCGACGACCAGCAGCACGGTCAGCACGGCCAAACCGATCGGCGCGCGCTTCTCGACGATCGGGAAGTCCGCCGGCAAGGTCAGAGGACGCTTGATCGGAACCGGACCGGAAAGATGATAGGCCGTCATCACCTTCTCGGGGTCGAGACCGACATGCGCCGCATAGGCGCGCAGGAATGCCGGTATATAGGCGGCGCCGGGCAGCTTTTCGAAGCGACCATCCTCGATGGCCTCGAGATGCTGATGACGAATGCGCAGGCTTTTCTCGACCTCCGACAGACCGAGGCCTCGCGCTTCACGCTGGTCACGCAGCAAACGACCAACCGCCCGGCCCGGTGAGGCCTCGCGCTCCAGCGCACGCCAATCGACCTGATCAGGCATGATGAACCCTGCTTGTCCCCTCGTTGGTGATTTTTAGCAGAGCCCTCATGACAGGGCAAAACCCGATTCGACTTCTGGTCGTTAAATTTCGATCGAGTGATCACAAGCGAACAAACGAAGCGTCTCGCGCAGGGGACGATCAGGTTGTGTAAGCGCAGCGTTCATGAAACCTGTTGCCTCGCCGAGATCGAGCGAGCGGATCATCGCTTTCACCGGTCCGATGGCACCGGGCGCCATCGACAGGCTGCGCACGCCGATCGCCAGAAGGGCCAGGGCTTCGACCGGCCGACCGGCCATCTCGCCACACACGGCAAGGTCCACACCGGCCGGCCGTACCTTCTCAACCACAAAATGTAGCAGCCGAAGCACCGCGGGGGACAAGCTGTCGTAGCGGGCGGCCACGCGGCTGTTGCCGCGATCGGCGGCATAAAGGAACTGCACGAGATCGTTCGTACCCACCGAAATAAAGTCGACCTGCGGCAACAGGCTGTCGAGTTGCCAGGCCAGCGCCGGCACCTCGAACATAACGCCAACACGCAGTCGCTCGGGCATGGCCTGCCCGCGCCGCTTGGCGCGCTCCAATTCGAGGTCGAGCAGTCGCCGGGCGCTCAAAAGCTCGCTCACATCGGCGATCATCGGGAACATGATCGACAGGGGCCGGCCGTTGGCCGCCAGGATCAGAGCGCGCAGTTGCCCGCGCAACATGGCCGGCCGGTCGAGGCCGATGCGGATGGCGCGCCAGCCCATGGCGGGATTGTCGTCGCCCAACGCACCGACATAGGGCAGGACCTTGTCGCCGCCGACGTCGAGCGTGCGAAAAGTGACCGGTCGGCCGTCGGCCAGGTCGAGCACGCGGCTGTAAAGCCAGGCTTGCGCGTCGACGTCGGGAAATTCCGAACGCACCATGAACGGAATCTCGGTGCGATAGAGGCCGACTCCATCGGCGCCGGTATCGTCGAGATGCTGCATGTCGATCAGCAGGCCGGCATTCATGTGCAGCGAGATGCGCGCCTGATCGCGCGTCGTCGACGGCAGGTCGCGCAGCGCCGCGTACTTGCGCCGGCGCTCGTCACGCGCGTCGATCGCGGCATAGATGGTCTGCAGGATGTCCTCGGCCGGCCGCACCAGCACCTGGGCGCTGTCGCCGTCGACCACGATCGGATCGCCCGCCTCGATCCGCGCCAGCACGTCGGGCGCGCGGCCGACGACAGGGATGTCGAGCGCGCGTGCCACGATCGCCACGTGGCTCAGCGCCGAGCCCTCCTCGAGCACCAGTCCGCGCAGCCGCGTGCGGTCGTAGTCGAGCAGTTCCGCCGGGCCCATGTCGCGGGCGATGACAATCATGTCGTCGGGCAGCGAACTGGGATCGGCGGCGACGCGGCCCGACAGGCGCAGCAGCAGACGGTTGGTGAGATCCTGCAGATCGCTCAGCCGCTCGCGGATGTAGGGGTCGCTCGACTGGCCGAGCCGCGCGCGCACGTCGTCGAAAGCGCGCTGCACGCCGGCTTCGGCGGTGAGACCGGATCCCACCGCCTCGCGCACCCGCTCGAGCCAGCCGCGATCGTCGATGAACATGCGGAACGTCTCGAGGATCTCGCGCTGCTCGCCCGACTGCATGTCGTGCGCCTCGAGCATGCGGTCGATGTCCTCGCGCACGCCGTGCGCGGCATCCTCGAAGCGCGCCAGTTCCTGACCGATATCCTCGGCCACCACCTTGTGGATGGCGATGCGCGGCTCGTGCAGGACGGCGTGGCCGATGGCGACGCCCGGCGTCAGCTGCACGCCGTCGACGCGCAGCGGCAGCAGGCCCAGCCCGTCGACCTGCTGCACCTCGTTGGGGCTGACGAAGTGGCCGGCCGAGATCAGCTCCGCCAGCACCATGGCGATGGTCTGCAGGGTCTCGATCTCTTCCTCGTCGTACTGGCGACGGGTCCGGTTCTGCACGACCACCACGCCCAGCATGCGACCGGCGCGCACGATCGGCACGCCGGCCAGCGAGTGATAGATCTCCTCGCCGGTTTCCGGGCGGTAGGCGAATTGCGGGTGGCTCTGCGCGTCGTCGAGCGCCAGCGGCCGGGCATGGGCCGCGATGTCGCCGACCAGGCCCTCGCCGACCCTGAGGCGCGTGCGGTGCACCGCCGAGGGATTGAGGCCCTGGGTGGCGAACAGCTCGAGCACCTCGCCGGCGCGCAGGAGATAGATCGAGCAGACCTCGGCCACCATCTCGTTGGCGACCAGGCGCACGACCTCGCCCAGCGTGTCCTCGACGGAGTCGGCACGCGCCATCGTGTCCCGGAGCCGCTTTAGGAGCATTCGCGGTCCGGCCAAAGGAGTCGATCTCTCCATGGTCAGACCGCTAGATGCTTGAGTCGGATGACGACAAAGCTACGGTCGATCACGCATGCGCAGACGCGCCATGCCGTCGCAGCCCCCTCAATCAGAGCGCGGCTCGGGCGGGGGGTCAGGCGGGCATTTTGGCAGGCCATATGGAAGCGGTCGGCGCGCATGGCGTGCTTATAGCAAGACCCGCGCCGAACTGCCTACCCGCTTGTTCGCGCAGCCTTCTTCGCACAAGCGAGAAGGAAACTGGTGCCGTCAGGCGGCATCCAGCTCGTAAGCTGTGTGCAAGGCGCGGACGGCGAGCTCGGTATACTCGGCGGCCACCAGCACGCTGATCTTGATCTCCGAGGTCGAGATCACCTGGATGTTTATCCCCTTGGCGGCCAGGGTCTCGAACATCTTGAGCGCCACGCCGGTATGGCTGCGCATGCCGACACCGATCACCGAGACCTTGGCGACGTTGATGTCAGCCTTGATCTCGGCGAACTTGAGGTCGACCTTGGCCCGTTCCAGCCGCTCGACCGCCCGCGCGAGGTCGGCGCGCTGCACCGTGAAGGTGATGTCGGTCGAGCTGCCGTCGAGCGACACGTTCTGCACGATCATGTCGACGTTGATGTTGGTGTCGGCCAGCGGACCGAAGATCGCCGCGGCGACGCCCGGCCGGTCGGCCACGCGCGTCACCGTGATCTTGGCCTCGTCCTTGGAGAAGGCGATGCCGCTCACGACGGATTTCTCGAGCCCCTGGGCCATGATCTCTTCCTCGTCCACAACCATCGTGCCGGGCAGGTCGCTGCCCACTGCCGCGTCGAACGACGACAGCACCTGCACGCGCACGTGATGATTCATCGCCAGCTCGACCGAACGCGTCTGCAGCACCTTGGAGCCCTGCGACGCCATCTCGAGCATTTCCTCGTAGGTCACCTGGTCGATCTTGCGCGCCTTCTCGACGATCCGCGGGTCGGTCGTGTAGACGCCGTCGACGTCGGTATAGATGTCGCAGCGGTCGGCCTTGAGCGCGGCCGCCAGCGCCACCGCCGAGGTGTCGGAGCCGCCGCGGCCCAGCGTCGTCACATGGCCCTCGGGCGACAGGCCCTGGAAGCCCGGCACGATCGGCACCTCGCCCGCTTTCATGGCGCGCGCCATGTCGGCCGTCTCGATGTCGACGATGCGCGCCTTGGTGTGGGCCGCATCGGTACGGATGGGGATCTGCCACGACATCCAGGAGCGCGCCTTCACGCCCTGCTGCTGCAGCGCCATCGCCAGCAGGCCGATCGTCACCTGCTCGCCTGTCGCCACCACGACGTCGTACTCGCGGGCATCGTGCAACGGCGCGATCTCGTTGACCCATTTCACGAGCTGGTTGGTCGCGCCCGACATGGCCGACGTCACCACGGCGACCTCGTTGCCGCGGTCGACCTCGGCCTTGATCTTGCGCGCGACATTCCTGATGCGGTCGATGTCGCCGACCGAGGTACCGCCGAATTTGAGAACGATGCGCGCCATGGACCTGCTCGAAAGCGGGGTATAGACACCGTGAGCACCGCAGGGGTCAAGGGCAGCCATGGCCGATTCAGCGCATACCACCGTCGATCCGGCCGAGATCGAGCGCTTTTCGCGCATCGCCGAGGAGTGGTGGGACCCCGCCGGCAAGTTCGCGCCGTTGCACCGGCTGAACCCGCTGCGCATCGGCTACATCCGCGACCGCGCCGCGGCGCACTGGCGGCGCGATGCTCTGTCGGGCCGGCCGCTGCAGGGCCTCAGCCTGCTCGACATCGGGTGCGGCGGCGGGCTGCTCAGCGAGCCGATGGCCCGTCTGGGGGGCCACGTGACGGGCGTCGATGCCGCGGCCCGCAACGTCCGTGTCGCCGCCCTGCATGCCGAGAAGCAGGGGCTGGCCATCGACTATCGCCAGGGTGCCGCCGAGGCGCTGGCCGCATCGGGCGTCCGGTTCGACATCGTGCTGGCGCTCGAGATCGTCGAGCACGTGGCCGACGTCCCGCTGTTCCTGAAATCCTGCGGCCACATGGTGAAGCCGGGCGGCCTGCTCTTCCTGTCGACGCTCAACCGCACCGCCAAGGCCTGGGCGCTGGCCATCGCCGGCGGGGAATACATCCTGCGCTGGCTGCCGCGCGGCACGCACGACTGGAAAAAGTTCCTGAAGCCTTCGGAAGTGGTGAACGGCCTCGGCGCCGCCGGCATCGAGGCGCAGGAGATCGTGGGCGTGGTCTACAGCCCGCTCAGCCGCGCCTGGTCGCTCAACAAGAACGACCTCGACGTGAATTACATGCTGTATGGGAGCAAACTGTCATCCTGAGCGAAGCGAAGGATCTCATGCCGGTGGCAAGCGGCGATGAGGTCCTTCGCTGCGCTCAGGACGACTGAAGCTAGTTCCCCCTCGGAACCCAGGGCAGGCGGCCGAACTCGATGCCTTCATCGGCCAGCGCTTCGGCCTCCTCGTCGCTGGTCTCGCCATAGATGCCGCGCTTGTCGCTCTCGCCGTAGTGGATCTTGCGCGCCTCCTCGGCGAACTTGTCGCCGACATGCTCGCAGTTCTTCTCGACCTGCTCGCGCACCTTGAGCAGGGCTTCGCGCAACTCCTTCGGCATGTGTTTGGCCAGAGCCGCCATCTGCTGGTGCTCCGGCGGGGGCGCCGGCGCGGCCGCCGCCACTGGCGCTTCGACCTCCGGCCTTTGGCTGCCTTTACCGAGGCGCGGCGCCATGGGCGCCCGCGCGACCTTGGCGTCGCCGCACACGGCGCAGCCCACCAGGGACTTCTTTTCCTGGCGTTCGTAGGTCTTGCTGTCCTTGAACCAGCTCTCGAATTCGTGGCCTTTGGAGCAGCGCAGTCGATATAGGATCATGAAATTACAGGAAATTCCGCTGTTGGCGCTCCCGACCGGGGAGTGCCAACGATGATGGGGTGCGATTGTGGCTGACGCAAGAGGGACGCCATCGTCCTGGATCGTGCAATGGGCGGGCCTGATCGCCCCGGGAGCCGCCGTCCTTGATGTCGCGGCCGGAGGCGGTCGCCACAGCCGCTTCTTCGCCGACCGCGGGCACAAGGTGACGGCGCTCGACCGAGATACAAGCCGACTCAACGCACAGTCCGGCATCGAAATCGTCCAGGCCGACCTCGAGGACGGATCGCCGTGGCCCCTCCCCGGCCGCACCTTCGGCGCGGTGAGCGTGACCAATTACCTGCATCGGCCACTTTTCCCCACGCTTCTGGAGGCGCTCGCGCCGGGAGGCGTGCTGCTTTACGAGACTTTCATGGAGGGCAACGAACGCTTCGGCGAGCCGAGCCGGCCCGCCTTCCTGCTGAAGGACGGCGAGCTGCTCGAGCTTGTGCGTGGTCGTCTTTCGGTGACGGCCTACGAGGCGCGCATGATCAGCGAGCCGAAAATGGCGATGGTGCAGCGGATCGCGGCGCGCCGCCCCTGATCGAGACGGCCCTGATCTACTCGGCAGCCTTGGCGATCGCCGCCTTGTGCAGCACCGGCGGCGTGTATTTCCGGTCGTGCGTCAGCGACGGCACCATCTTGCGGGCTTCCGCTATCTTGCCGAGGTCGATGTCGGCCACGACGAAGCCCGCCTTCTCCCCGCCGGCATCGGCCAGCACCTCGCCCCAGGGCGCCACGGCCACCGAATGCCCGTAGGTCTTGCGGTTCGAGCCTTTGTGCGTGCCAACCTGGGCCGGTGCGAACACGAAGCAACCGGTCTCGATGGCACGAGCGCGCATCAGCACGTGCCAATGCGCCTGCCCCGTCGGCACCGTGAAGGACGAAGGGATCGACAGCATGGTGGCGCCGGCATGCGCCAGGTCACGGTAGAGATAGGGAAAGCGCAGGTCGTAGCAGATCGTCATGCCGAGCACGCCCCACGGCGTTTCGGCCAGCACGGACTTCTCACCCGGCTTGAAGGTCGAGGATTCGCGATAGCTCTCGCCGCCCGCCAGCTGGACATCGAACATGTGGATCTTGTCGTAGCTCGCCACGATGCCGCCGGAAGAGTCGATCAGGTAGGAACGATTGCGGATCTGTTCCTCGCCCGGCACGCGAACGTGGATGGAGCCCAGCAGGAACCAGGCGCCGGTCTCGCGCGCACTGGCGCGACACGCGGCCAGCATCGCGTGGGCCTCTTCGGTCTGGGCTTTTTCGAGGGTCTCGGTGCGGTTGGCGCCGATCAGGCCGGTATTCTCCGGCGTCATGACGAAGTCGGCGCCGGCTGCGCGGGCGAGTCGCGCCTGCTCGCGCACGAACGCCACGTTCTCGGCCATCTCGTTGCTGACGTTGGTCTGGATCAGACCGGCCCTGAACGCGCTCGCCATCGCGGACGCTCCCTCAGCCCGGCTGGGCAAGCAGCGCGTCGAGCTTGCCCGCCTGCTCGAGCGCGGCGAGCTCGTCGGAACCGCCGATATACTGGCCGTTGATGAAGATCTGCGGCACCGTCGAGCGCTTGGCGCGCGCGCGCATCTCGGCGCGCTTCTTCTCGTCCAACATCACGTCCATTTCCTCATAGGCCGCGCCCTTCTTCTCGAGCAGGCTTTTGGCCCGCGCGCAGTAGCCGCAGAAGGGCGTGGTGTACATCTCGATCCTGGCCATCGCGAACCCCTTTCGCGAACTATAGCGCCGGGCGGACGACCCGCGCCAGCGTCAGCACATCGACGTGGCGCGCGCCGCCGCGCTGCAAAACGCGGGCGCAGGCCTCGACCGTCGCCCCGGTCGTCAGCACATCGTCGACCAGCAGCACGGTCTTGCCGGCAACCTCGGCCAGCCAGCGCGGATGGATGTCGAAGGCCTGCCGGACATTGCCCCGCCGTTCCTGGGCGCGCAGGCCGCTCTGCGAGCCTGTCCATCGCCGTCGACGAAGCAAATCGGGGGCCAGCCGGGGCCGGGTGCCGACGGCGGCCTCGCGCACGGCGACGCGCGCCAGCAACTGCGCCTGGTTGTAGCGGCGTGTGAACAGCCGCCGCCAATGGAGCGGCACCGGCGCGACCAGGTCGGCCTCGGCCAGAAGCTCGCTGCCGGCGCGCGCCATCCAGCGGCCGCAGGCACGGGCAAGGTCGGTCCGATCGCCGTGCTTGAACGGCAGGAGCAGACGACGGCTCCGCGTGTCGTAGATCAGCGCGGCGCGGGCGCGGCGATAGCGCGGCGGCCGGGCGAGGCAAACGCCGCAGAGCGCGCTGCGGCCCGGATCCTGGGCGAAGGGTGCGGCACAGCGCGCGCAATAGGGCGGCGCCACGAAGGAGAAACTCTGCCAGCACGCCGCGCACAACGCGCCCGGCGTCTCGACGATTTCGCTGCATCCCAGGCAAAGCGGCGGCAGCACCGAATCGAGCAGCAGGCGACCAGCATGCGCACAGGCCCGATTCAATCGACTGGGGCTCAATCCAAAGGGCAACACGCCGGCATACGACCGTCGAAATGCGCCGACAGGATGGCGCCTCCCCTACCGGCCCCTACTACCGGCCCCTACTACCGGCCCCTACTACCGGCCATCGTGCTTTCGCCCTACATACGGGCTGTGACGGCCCCCGACCCCCTGCTGGTTTTCGACCGCGCCATGCTGCGCCGGCGGCGCGAGCGCGCGGCGCGCGATTGGAACCGTCAGGCCTTCCTCAAGCGCGAGATCGCCGAACGCCTGGTCGAGCGCCTGGACGACGTGCGCCGCACTTTTCCACTGGCGCTCGACCTCGGCTCGCACGGCGACGAAATCGCCTCGACGCTGGGCGACCGCCCGGCCGTGGGCTGCCTGGTGCGCGCCGACCTGGGCGAGGGCTTCGCCCGCCGCGCGCGCGGCCCGGCGGTGGTGGCCGACGAGGAGTTTCTGCCGTTCGCGGCCGAGAGCTTCGACCTGGTCGTGAGTGCGATGGACCTGCATTGGGTCAACGACCTGCCCGGCACCTTGATCCAGATCGGCCGCATCCTGAAGCCGGACGGGCTCTTGCTGGGTGCCATGCTGGGCGGGGCCACCTTGTGGCAGTTGCGCCAGGCACTGGCCGCGGCGGAAAGCGAGATCGAAGGCGGCCTCAGCCCGCGCGTCTCGCCCTTCGCCGACTTGGCGGATGCCGCGGGCCTGCTGCAGCGCGCAGGCTTTGCCCTGCCGGTGGCCGACAGCGAGACGATCGAGGTCGAGTACGAGAGTGCGCTCGCCCTGATGCGCGATCTCGGCGCCATGGGCGAGAGCAACCTCGTCGTCGAACGCCGTCGCGGGCTGGCGCGGCGCGCCACCTTGCTGCGCGCCGCGGAAATCTACGGCGAGCGCTTTGCGCTTCCGTCCGGCCGGGTCGCCGCGAGCTTCGAGGTGCTTTTCCTGCACGGCTGGGCGCCGCATGACTCGCAACCCAAGCCGCTCAAGCCAGGCAGCGCCGCGCGGCGGCTGGCCGATGCGCTGGGCACCGCCGAGCACAGCGCCGGCGAGACGGTGGAGCGGAGCTAGATCGTGCCTGTCGTGAAATTGCTGTTCGCCGACGTGCTGACCGAGAGCTTCGGTTTCTTCTTCACCAACCTTCGCCTCTTCTTCCACATCGTCACCATTCCGTGGATCATCTCGATCGGCATCCGCATCGTCGGCGCGACGATCGCCGAGGATTCCCTGGTCGCGATGCTGGTGGAAAAGCTCGCTGACGTGGTCCCGACCGTGATGTTCATGGTGGGCTGGCAGAGAGTCGTCCTGCTGGGCCCCCGTCCCGGAGACCCCCTGCCGGGGCTTCGCTGGTCGTCGCGCGAAACGGCCTATCTACTGCACCTGATCAAGGTCTTCGGCATCACCTTCGTGCTGGTGTCGGCCCTCATGTTCACCATGGGGTCCCTCGACCCCGGCACGATCGGCGTCGGCGCCCCCCTCGATCCCGAGCTGGTGCGCCGCCAGGCGACGGCGGCGCCGTTGATCGTCGGATTCATCGTGTCGATGCTGCTGGCGCTGCGCGTCTGCTACGGCCTCGCCGCCACCGCCGTCGACGTGCCCTTCTCGCCGCGCCTCGCCTGGGCCTATGGCCGCGGCAACAGCTGGACCATCATCGGCACCCTCTTCCTCACCTTCCTGGGCGGCGCCATCGTCACCGCCATGGCGACCCTGCTCGTGCTCGCTCTGGCGCGCGGCGTGCTGGGCGCCCGGGAAGCCGCCGCGGTCATCACCTTCACGGCCGGGATCCTGGTTTCCTATGGCGCTGCCGGCCTCGCGGCGACCGTTCAGGCCGTCATCTTCCGCCGGCTGCTCGACTGGCGCGAAGGCAGCACCCTGCCCGCGCTTTCGCCGTCATAGGAGGTCGCGCAGCAGCCCGACCAAAGGCAGGTCGGCCGGCGGCATGGGGAAGCGCCCGAGCTCGCCCGGCATGACCCATTTCAGCGCCTGGCCTTCGCGCGGCCGCGGCATGCCGGTCCATTTGCGGCAGGCGAAGACAGGCATCAGCAGATGGAACTTCTCGTAGCCGTGGCTCGCGAACGCGATCGGCGCCAGGCAGCTCGTCGCCGTCTCGATGCCGAGCTCTTCCTGCAGCTCGCGCACCAGCGCCTGTTCGGGGGTCTCGCCGGGATCGACCTTGCCGCCGGGAAATTCCCACAGCCCGGCCATCGACTTGCCGGCGGGCCGCTGGGCGATCAGCACGCGCCCATCGACATCGACCAGCGCCACCGCCGCGACCAGCACGAGCGGCCGGTCGCCGAGCGGCGGCGGGCTCCCCGGGCACTCCTCGTCGAAGACGGGACTCAAGAACGATAGCTGCCGTTGATGTCGATGTAGCCGTGCGTCAGATCGCAGGTCCAGACCGTGGCGCGGCCGCGACCGATGCCGAGATCGATGTCGATCACGATGTCGGTGCCCTTGAGGTGTTTGACCACCGGCGTCTCGTCGTAGGTCGGCAGGACCTGGCCGCCGTCGGTAATGCGCACGCCGCCCATCGAGATCCGGAGCTTGTCGCGGTCGGCGCGCTCGCCCGACTTGCCGACCGCCATGACGATGCGGCCCCAGTTGGCGTCCTCGCCGGCGATCGCGGTCTTGACCAGCGGCGAGTTGGCGACCGACAGCCCGATCTTGCGCGCCGCGCCGTTCGACGAGGCACCGCCGACATTGATGGTGACGAACTTGCTGGCACCCTCGCCGTCGCGCGCCAGAAGCTGCGCCAGGTCGATCAGCACCTCGTCGAGCGCGCGCTTGAAATCGACCAGGACGGGGTCGTCCGCCTCCTCGATCGGCGCGTGGCGGGCGGCTCCGGTGGCAACCATCAGCAGCGTGTCGCTGGTCGAGGTGTCGCCGTCGACGGTGACGCAGTTCAGCGACTTGTCGGCGGCATCCGCCACGAGCTTCTGCAGCACGCCGCTCGGCACCTTGGCGTCGGTGAAGACGAACCCCAGCATGGTCGCCATATCGGGCGCGATCATGCCCGAGCCCTTGAGGAAACCGTTGATGGTCACGGTCCTCTCGCCGATCTTGGCCTGGCGCGTGGCGAGCTTGGGGAAGGTGTCGGTGGTCATGATCGCACCGGCGGCGGCGGCCCAGCCGTCCTCGCGTCCCGATTTGATCAGCGCGGGCACGACCGCGGCGATCTTCTCCCACTCGAGCGGCTGGCCGATCACGCCGGTCGAGGCCATGAACACCTCGTTGCGCGGACAGCCCAGCGCCTGGGCGATGGCGCGCGTGCTCTCCTCGACCGCCTTGTCGCCGGCCTTGCCGGTGAAGGCGTTGGCGTTGCCGGCATTGACGACGATGGCGCGCACCTTGCCGCGCGCCAGGTTCTTGCGGCACCAGTCGACCGGCGCCGCGGATGTCTTGGAGCGCGTCAGCACGCCCGCGATGGTTGCGCCCGCCGGCACGACCGCCAGCATGATGTCGTCACGGTCCTTGTAACGCACGCCGGATCGCGCCGCCCCGAGCTTGACGCCGGCGACACGCGGCAGCGTCGGCGTCGTTTTAGGCGCGAGCGGCGATTGGGCAGGCTTGACGACCATAGGACTCCCCTTGCGGGCGGCCGAGTTGAACCCGGCCGCTCCGAACGGGGGAGCCTACACCAGAAATGCCCAAAAACGGGAGTTTTACTTAGGCGCGGCGGGCGGCGCAGCGGGCGCCGCGGCCGGCGGACGGCCAGGCGCTGCAGGCGCTGCCGGCGCCGCCGGCTTGGCCGGGGCCGCCTCGACCTTGCTGCCGTCCATGTTGAACTTCTCGATCTTGGCGCCCACCCGGAGCTGGTCGAGCTGCGCCGTCACCGCTTCGCGGACCATTTCTTCGCGAAGCTGGTCGGCAAGCTCCTCGAACGCCGGCGGCGGCGCCTTGCGGCGGTCCTCGACCTTGATGACGTGGTAGCCGAACTGCGTCTTGACCGGCGTCTCGGTAAGCTCGTCCTTCTTCAGCGCGAAGGCCGCATCGGCGAATTCCTTCACCATGTCGGACTTCTTGAACCAGCCGAGGTCGCCGCCCTCGGCGCCGGAGGCCTTGTCGGTCGACTTCTCCTTGGCGAGCTTGTCGAAGGCAGCACCCTTCTTGAGCTCGGCGATGATCGCCTTGGCCTCGTCCTCGGTCGAAACCAGGATGTGCCGCGCGTGCACCTCCTCCTCGGACGGCATCGATTTCAGGCGTTCCTCGTAACGCTGCTGGAGCTTCTCCGGCGTGACCTTGCGGGCGACCTCGCGCTGGATCCAGAAATCCTGCAGCACCTGGTCTTCGACGAAGGCCATGCGCTTCTTGAAGGCGGGATCGTCGTTCACCTTGTTCTTCTTGCCCTCCTGGACCACGAGCTTGCTGTCGACGATGCGATCGAGCAGCGCGGGGAACACCGCCTGCAGCGGCATGTTGCGATATTGTTGCGGCAGCGCCTGCTGGGCGATCTCGAGCTCCGACAAGCGGATGGGCTGGCCGTTGACCGTGGCTACCACCGGATCCTTGAGCGGCTGGGCAGCCGGCGCCGCGGCCGTTGCCGGCGGCTTGGCCGGGGGCTTTTGCGCCGCGGCGGGCGCCTGAGCGGCGGGCGGGGCGGCCTGCGGCGCGGGCTGCTGGGCGGCGACGGGCCCTGCCATCGCGGCGACGGCTGCGCAGAACAGGACGATCGGGCGCAGGGGGTGCAAGCGACGACTCATGACACGCTCCGGAAACTTGGCTGAGGAGGAATTGGGAGAACGAAAAGCAGCGCAATCGGTTTACACAGGCCCGCTCGGGCCAAGCAAGCTTTGCCCCCCGGCAAAAGTCGGGATGACAGTGGATTGCGGCACTTTTTCGTGAGCACCGTGTCGACGGTGCGGCCCCGTGGCCAGCCGGCTAGATGACGGTGGTCAGGGCGGTTGGCGACGCGTTGACACTTGCGGACGCGCTCTCTATCTCTGGCTGGGACGGCGGGCCGGAGTGCCCGCCTAAGTCGTTACAATATAGAGGTTTTCATGCTGGGGGCGCTCGCCCGAGGCCTGTTCGGCACAGCCAATGATCGGGTCGTCAAAGGCTTCGACAAGCCGGTGGCGAAGATCAATGCCCTCGAGCCGGAGCTCATCAAGCTCTCCGACGAGCAACTGCGCGCCAAGACCACCGAGTTCCGCGAGCGCCTGGCCAAGGGCGAGACCCTGGACGACCTGCTGGTCGAAGCCTTCGCGACGGTGCGCGAAGCGGCCAAGCGCACGCTCGGCCAGCGCCACTTCGACGTCCAGCTCAAGGGCGGCATGGTGCTCCACCAGGGCAAGATCGCCGAGATGAAGACCGGCGAAGGCAAGACGCTGGTCGCCACCCTGCCGGTCTATCTCAACGCCCTCGCAGGCAAGGGCGTGCATGTCGTGACGGTGAACGACTATCTCGCCAAGCGCGACTCCGAGTGGATGGGCCAGATCTACATGTTCCTCGGCCTCACCGTCGGCGTGATCGTGCACGAGCTGACCGACGAGGAACGCAAGGTGGCCTATGCCTGCGACGTCACCTACGGCACCAACAACGAGCTGGGCTTCGACTACCTGCGCGACAACATGAAGTACCGGCTGGACGCCATGGCCCAGCGGCCCTTCAACTACGCCATCGTCGACGAGGTCGATTCGATCCTGATCGACGAGGCGCGCACGCCGCTGATCATCTCTGGGCCGGCCGAGGATTCGTCGGAACTCTATCGCCGCGCCGATACCGTGATCCCGCGGCTGCAGGCCGACCATTTCGAGAAGGACGAGAAGAACCGCACGGTCGTGCTGACCGATGCCGGCGTCGAGGCGGTCGAGGATATCCTGCGCGGCGACGGCCTGCTGCCCGAGGGCATCAGCCTTTATGCACCGACCCAGGTCTCGGTGCTGCATCACGTCACGCAGGCGCTCAGGGCGCACAAGCTGTTCGCCCGCGACGTCGACTATATCGTCAAGGACGGCCAGGTCGTCATCATCGACGAGTTCACCGGCCGCATGATGGCCGGCCGGCGCTACTCCGAGGGCCTGCACCAGGCGCTCGAGGCCAAGGAGAAGGTCGAGATCCAGCGCGAGAACCAGACGCTGGCCTCGATCACCTTCCAGAACCTGTTCCGCATGTATCCCAAGCTCGCCGGCATGACCGGCACGGCGATGACCGAGGCCGGCGAGTTCGGCGAGATCTACAAGCTCGAGGTCGTCGAGATCCCGACCAACGTGGCGGTCGCCCGCAAGGACGCCGACGACGAGATCTACCGCACGCTGGCCGACAAGACGCGCGCCATCGTCAAGCTGATCGAGGACTGCCGCTCCCGCCAGCAGCCGATGCTGGTCGGCACGGTGTCGATCGAGAAGTCGGAGGCGCTGTCGGAGGAGCTGAAGAAGGCCAGGATCCCGCACAACGTGCTGAATGCGCGCTACCACGAACAGGAAGCGCAGATCGTGGCCCAGGCCGGCCGGCCGGGCGCCATCACCATCGCCACCAACATGGCTGGCCGCGGCACCGACATCCAGCTGGGCGGCAACGCCGACATGCTGCTGCGCCAGGCCGACGCCGACATCATGACCACGCTG
>Ga0210402_10001113_pt1 | contig 28217 bp, 27 predicted proteins | sample IncBWC7MmetaG_FD_161055 | JGI IMG/M metagenome (GOLD analysis project Ga0210402, IMG submission 161055) | Forest soil microbial communities from Barre Woods Harvard Forest LTER site, Petersham, Massachusetts, United States - Inc-BW-C-7-M | ecosystem: Environmental > Terrestrial > Soil >...
CCTCGAATTGCGGCCCTTGCAGGAACGGATCGACACACTCGGCCGGTCGCTGGGGCCGCCCTGGCGTCAGGACGAAAAACTGGCGTCACTGGCAGCGTGGATTGCGTTGGCCGAATCGGCGTAGCGCGCGAGGCAGGGGCCCGATGACTCCCCGCGAAATGACGCCGTGCCGGAAGCCGTGGTGACGAATCGCCAAGGGGAAATGCCTAATCCAGGTCGATGTCACGCTTGGGCGGCGTGAGATCGGGGTTCTCTTTGGCGCGCTTGAAGAGCTCGTCGAACTTCTTTTCCAAGACTTTGCCATGAGTCTTTTCGGCTTCGAAGTTTTTCTGAAAGATCTGTTCGCGCCGCGCCCCTTCGCCTTTGAGCTTGGCGACCTCTGCCGCCAGATCCTCAAATGGGGGCGGCTTTACCGGAACGGTGTGCGCAATCACGGCTCGGGTCTCAGGGTCAATCTTGAGGACCGCGTTGCAACAGGGGCATTCCACGTCGAACATGACTTGGGCCATTCCACTATCGTAATCGAGATTGGCCTGAACCTGCCATCGGTTGATGACAGGCCCAGGAAGAGACGACTGTGAGGAATGTGTGGACAGCTAGAGGGTTTCAGCGAGGTGACTCGTTGGGCAGGAGTTGAACGCGGGGTCAACCGTCTCTCCGTGGGCCTGGATTATTTTAGTCACGCGTTCCAAAGAGCAATTCACGGGCCAAAGCGCTGTCGATATTCTTTCAAGCACTTAGCTGGGTCGGGAATGGAAAACTCGTGGAACGCCTGTATGCAAAATTGGCCGGGTGTGTCAACTCTTTGCCGAAGGTGTAAATGGCGTTCAGCGATCGGCTTTCAGCGGTCAGCTTGAACCGAGGCGCACGCTCCGTTGGTGACTGGTCTAGCTGATCGCTGATCGCTGAAAGCTTCTTCCTTAAATCGTCTGGCTCATATCGCTCGAGGTGCCGCCCGCGGCCGGGACGTAACACTTCAGCGTGTAGTCCATAACCATTCGGTTCGCGTTGAACCGCCAGCCCAGGGTGCGGATGGTGCGCTTCATGCGCCTGATCCAGCCGCGCGGCAGGCCGTCGCGGTCGCGCTGGTAGAACAGCGGGATCACTTCTTCGCGCAACACGCGGTAAAGGTCCTCGCCATCGCGGGAATCGTGAACGTCCATGTTGGAGTGGGTCCGGCCAATGCCTATGGCAAAGCCGTTCAGCCCGTCATAGGCCTCCGCCCACCAGCCATCCAGAACCGAGAGGTTCAAGCCGCCGTTGAGCACTACCTTCTGACCGCTGGTGCCGGAAGCTTCCAGCGGGCGCCGCGGGTTGTTCAACCAGACGTCCACGCCCTGGACGAAATGGCGGCCCACATTAATGTCGTAGTCCTCCACAAACACAAATTTGTCGGTGAACTGGCCGTTGCGCATCAACTGGGCAATCTCCTGGAGCACGCGCTTTCCGGGTTCATCGTGCGGGTGGGCCTTGCCGGCGAAAACGAACTGGACGGGCCGCTTGGGGTCGTTCACCATGGAGGCCAGCTTTTCGATATCCGCCAGGATCAGATTGGCGCGCTTGTAGGTGGCGAAGCGGCGCGCAAACCCGATGGTGAGGGCGTCCGGGCTGAGCACGCGGCTCAGCTTCTGCAGCGTCTCCGGGGATTCGCCGCGGCGCCCGGCCTGCTCGGCGGCACGGTGGCGCACAAACTGCAGCAGCCGCGATTTCAGACTGAGATGCGTCTCCCAGAGTTCACCATCGTTGACGTTTTCAATGCCTTCCCAGGTGGTGGCCTCGCCGCTGCGCTCCGGCCAGCCGGTTCCTAAGTGGCGGTCGTAAAGCCGAACCATCTGCGGCGCCAGCCAGGTGGGGACGTGCACGCCGTTAGTGATGTGGCCGATGGGAGTGGCGTCCTCCGGCCGGCCGGGATAGAGGCCCTTCCACATGGCGCGCGAGACTTCGCCGTGCAGGGCGGAAACGGCGTTGGTGCGCCGCGCCATCCGCAGGCCCAGCACAGTCATGCAGAAGTGCTCGCCGTTGTTGCCAGGGTTCTCGCGCCCCAGCCCCATGAGCGCATCGTGGGGAAGCCCCAGTTTCTCGCGCAAAGGGCCAAGATGTTCCTCGATGAGGTCCGGGTGGAACCGGTCATGGCCGGCGGGCACGGGGGTGTGGGTAGTGAACACCACCTCGCGGCTGACGCGGGGCACGGCTTCGCCGAAGCTGACGCCTTCGTCCTGCATGCGGCTGCGAATGGCTTCCAGCACCGCAAAGCCGCTGTGGCCTTCGTTCAGGTGAAGAACGCCGGGGGTGATGCCCATTTCCTTCAACGCGCGGAAGCCGCCCACGCCCAGCAGCAACTCCTGGCGGATGCGGACGCGGCCATCGCCGCCGTAAAGGCGCGAAGTCAGCTTGCGGTCTTCCGGATCGTTGCCCTCTACGTTCGAATCCAGCAGGAACAGGTCGCAGCGTCCCACTTTCATGCGCCAGACCTTGGCCCGCAAGTAGCCGCTGCGCGTGTCGATTTTCACGATTACGGGCTGGCCGCTCTTGCCGATCGCCGGTTCCATGGGCAACTGGCTGGTGTCCGTCTGCAGATACTCTTCCTGCTGCCAGCCGCCGCGGTCGAGCCGCTGGCGGAAATAACCCTGGCCGTAAAACAGTCCGATACCGACCAGCGGAATATCCAGGTCGGACGCGCTCTTGATATGGTCGCCGGCCAGCACACCCAGGCCGCCCGAGTAAATGGGAACCGATTCATGCAATCCGAACTCGGCTGAGAAGTAAGCCACCGGCCGCGGCCGCAGCACGCCGGCATGGGTGGCGCCCCAGGTGCGGTCGGCCTCCAGATATTCGCGCTGACGGCGGTAGGCGTAGTTGATGCGGCTGTGCAACACCAGTTGGTTGGCGCGGCGCTCAATCCCAGCCAGAGGAATCTCTCCGAGCAGCGAGATGGGGTTGTGATTGATCTCGCGCCAGCGCAACGGATCGAGGTCGCGAAAAAGACTGGTGGAATCCTGGTCCCAACTCCACCACAAGTTACGGGCCAGCAACCAGAGCCGCTCTTGAGACGGTGCGATGAAGCGGTCCAGCGTGCGGGCCTCGCTGACCACCGGCGCCACCTGGGCCGCGGCCTCGGCAAGCATACGCACTTCGTCTTCGTGAAACACGCGCGCGTCTATCGTCTGCACCACCAGCACGCCTTGCAGTACGCCCCGGTCCAGCAGGGGAACGCCGAGGAAGGATTGATACGCGTCTTCGCCGGCCTCGGTGAAGTACTTGAAGCGCGGGTGATTCTTCACCTGTTCCACGGCGACCGGCCGCACCTGTTCGGCGACCATGCCGGCCAGACCCTCGTGCAGCGCCATGCGCAGCGTGCCGATGGCCGTCGGACGAAGCCCCAGGGTGGCTGCCAGCACCAGGTTGGCCCGATCCGGCTCCAGCAGGTAGGCTGAGCAGACATCGGTGCGAAAACGCCGGGCGATCAGCGCCACCACGTTCATGAGGGTTTCGGCCGGTTTGCCGCCCTCCAGCGCCAGATTGGCAATCTCTTCTAATGTCAGCACGTGGCTTCGGTCGAGTTCGTCAACTGTTTCGCCCATGTTCCCTCATCGCCTTCGGCAAAGTTCGGTTCCGATCAAACGACGGGGTTCATGCGCGACGGAGCGGTATCTAGGTAGTCTAAGCCCTGGTGCGGTTAGTGGCAAATTTTATTCCCGGTTTCGGACTCCAATAAGGAAACACAGGCAGGAACGCCTGTGCCTGGAGTTCGGACATTTCTGGGAGAAGGTGTGACAGACCATCGTCTTGTGTAGTCTGTCATGCCTCGCCAGACACTCGCCGGTGTAGTTGTGAACGCGGGCCTGGATGGGGAGGCGGTTCGCCGCTTCAACCAACTCCACGCGTGCGCGGTCAAGCGCGGTCTGGGTGACAGACGACACAACCCGATCGTCGTCCCACTTTGGCCCGACCAGAATGTAGAAACTCCAGACACACGGGCAGGAGTGCCTGTGCTACAGTTTGCCGAGAGGCTGCGATTGATGCGCGCGAGTGTTATGGGAAATGCAGTGAAAATCGGTGTCATGGCCCTGATGGCCGTCGCGGGCCGGGCCGCCAGCCACGAACTGAAAGCGACGCCGCAGACCGTGGCTGTTGGGTACTACTGGTCGGAGGCCAAGCCGGTGCTGCGAGTGCAGTCCGGCGACACGGTCCGCATCGAAACCGTGTCCCAAAGCGTGCCCCGGCTGGTAGAACTGGGAGTACCGAAGGACCAGATCCCTCCGGCACTCGACGCCATCGCCAACGAGGTGAAGGATCGCGGACCGGGCGGGCACATTCTGACGGGGCCGGTCTACATCGAAGGCGCACAGCCGGGCGATGTGCTGGAAGTGCGCATCCAAAAGATCGAGCTGGCGGTGCCATGGGCCATGAATTCATTTCGTCCCACCGCAGGCTTCCTGCAGGAAGATTATCCCTATTCGCGCAACAAGCTCATCCGTCTCGACCGGGAAAGGATGATGGGCGTTTTCGGCAGCGGCATCGAGATTCCACTTCGGCCGTTTTTCGGCAGCATGGGCGTTTCGCCTCCGGCCGCCGCCGGAAGGTACAACAGCGCGCCGCCGTGGATCCACGCCGGCAACCTGGACAACCGGGAATTCGTTGCCGGCACTACCCTATACATTCCGGTCCACGTAGCGGGCGCGCTGTTCGAAGTGGGCGATGGCCACGCGGGCCAGGGCGATGGCGAAGTGGACATCACCGCCATGGAGACTGCGCTTACGGGAACGTTCCAGTTCGTAGTGCGCAAGGACATGCACCTGGTCTGGCCGCGCGGCGAGACCGCCACCCACTATATTGTGATGGGGATGGACGAAGAACTGGTGGTGGCCACGCAGATTGCGGTTCGCGAGATGATTGAGTTTCTGGTCAAGGAGAAGGGCCTCAGTAAGGACGATGCCTACATGCTATCGAGTGTGGCGGCGGACTTTCACATCACCCAATTGGTGGACGGCAAGAAGGGCGTCCACGGCATGATCCCGAAGGCGATTTTTCGCGCCCGGTGAGTCCATAGGTGAGTGCACAGTTAAGTCGATGCCGGCGGTATTCATCCAGATCGAAGAGAATCCCAACTGCGAACCGGTGCCGGGCCTGGTCTTCCAACCCCGCACTGCGCCGGTACCGGTGGCGAGTGTTCTCCGCGAGCGCAACGGCCAGGAGATTTGGTGCGACATTACGGGATTGGATGCCGGCGGCCAGCCCTGTAAGGCGATGGCATGTCTGATCGACGACTCGGGCGAGGGAGGCTGCCAATTGGTTTTCGGCGGCGAATGGGGGCTGAGGCTGAAGGCAGAGTCCCACGGCCACGCTTGGGACCTGGATGAGCCCGGGCAGTGGGGTGAGCCGTTCCTGATGCTGGCGGGCGACGGGGCAGACTTGCGGTTTGAGTGAGCGGGATGTGGGGCAGGTTGCCGGCGGAAGGTCGCCGGCGTGCTTCAACTGGTATCGTCAAAAGCTGAGCATAGTCTGCGCCAGGAAGACGCTGCTGATACCTTTTGGTCCCTGGTCATGCTGCGCACCGGCATTCGCACCCACCTTCACGTGCTTTCCGCAGTAGAAATTCAGACCCGCGACGTAAGCGACCGAGGTCGTATTCGCCTTGTGAATGTTCGTGGTCAGCCAGTCCGTGCGGGCCAGCGGCTCCCAGTGAGGCGAGAGCCGCCAGGCGGCCAGCGCGTACCCGCCCCGGCGCTCGAGTGTGCCGTCGCTTGCCCAGATCTGCTCCGCGCGAAGGTGGATCGGTCCGCGCTCATAACCTCCCTCCGCTTCCTTACGTCGCTTTTCCGATTTGGCGGGGGCCGAAAAGCTCCTGTACCAGTCTCCGCCTATCGTCAATTCCGGCACCGGGTGCACCGTCAGACGGCCGGCGGTGGCTGGGTAATGCGCGGTGGGTGCGTCCACCAGGGTTTGGCCTCGGAACACCCCCGCGGCGTATTCAACCAAGGCACCCTGGCGCCGGCGCAGCGTGCCTGCGAGTTGAAGACCCACGTCACGGCCCTGAACGCCGGTATCCCGCCCAGGCACAAGGCCATTGACGGCGCGGGCGCGCGCAATAGGGATGTTCAGGTTGTCCGAGATCAAGCTCTCCGAGCTGAATGGGATTTTAAATTGGCCGCCAGTCAAACGCAGGGACGGCGAGAATTTCCAAGTCAGAGCCGCGTCCATAAGAAACGGCCCCTTCACTACGTCGATTTGAAACGTGTAAGACAGCTTCGAAAGCGGATCGCCGGACAGGATTACCCGCGCACGGCGGATCTCCAGGCGGTCTGGAGTGCCTTCCTGGTTGGTGAAGCGTCCCTGGATATAACCATGGATCTGGAATATCCCTTGCGCCCGCAGGCAGACGGAAAAGAACAAGACCAAACCCAGCCGTTTCCAATGAATCACCTCAACCAGTGTAACCGGCCAGCCGGAACGTTCCCAGCGCGGTGTATCATAGCAAAGAAAAGGCGAAAGCTATGAACCTGCCCCTTGGATTCCCCGACCTCTCCCAGGAACTGGCCGTGCGCACCAAAGAGTCGCTGGAGGCGGTGGTGTCGCATTTCCGCGACGCCCATCGCCAACCCGATTCGGCGGTGCGCGCGATTCACCACCAGCCGGCCGTGGAGGGGACGTTCGCGGAAATTCCAGCGGCCGTGGATGCGCGGCTGCGCGCGGCCCTGGCCCATCGCGGCATTGTGCGGCTGTACACCCATCAGGCTGAGGCGTTCGAGCAGGTGCAGGCCGGCAAGAACGTGGTGATCGTCACGCCCACGGCCAGCGGCAAAACGCTCTGCTACAACCTGCCGGTGCTGAATCTGCTGCTGAGCGATGCCGGCGCGCGCGCCATGTACCTGTTTCCCACCAAGGCTCTGGCCGAAGACCAGCTCCACGAATTTCACGGCGCGGTGGAGCAGATGGGTTCGGAGATTCGCGCCTTCACCTACGATGGCGATACTCCCCAGGACGCGCGCAAGGCCATCCGGCAGCGCGCCAACGTGGTGCTCACCAATCCCGATATGCTGCACAGCGGGATTCTGCCGCACCATACGCGCTGGGCCCGCTATTTCGAGAATCTTCGGTACATCGTAATCGACGAACTGCATTACTATCGCGGCGTGTACGGCAGCCACTTCGCCAACCTGCTGCGGCGCATGCGGCGGATCTGCGAATTCTACGGCGCCAGGCCGCAATTCATTTGCTGTTCCGCCACCATCGCCAATCCGCGCGAACTGGCGGAGGCGCTGACCGGCGAGCCGTTCGCACTGGTGGAGCGCAACGGGGCGCCGCGCGGCGAGAAGTTTTTCATCTTCTACAATCCGCCCGTGGTCAACCGGCAGCTCGGCATCAGGCGCAGCTACATCGCCGAAACCCGGCGCATGGCGCTGAAGTTTATCGAAAATAATCTGCAAACTTTGGTGTTCGCCAACAACCGCCTGGCTACGGAGGTGCTGGTGAAATACCTCAAGGACGCCTGCGACCGCGGCCCGATTCCGAGCCAGACCGTGCGCGGTTACCGCGGGGGCTATCTGCCGCGAGAGCGCCGCGAAATCGAGCGCTCGCTACGCGACGGCGCCACGCGCGCGGTGGTGGCGACCAACGCGCTGGAACTGGGGATCGACATCGGTTCGCTGGACGCGGTGGTGATGGCCGGGTACGCGGGCACCCTTGCATCGAGCTGGCAGCGCGCGGGGCGGGCGGGACGGCGGCAGGGAACGTCGGCCGCGGTGCTGGTGGCATCGAGCGCGCCGGTGGACCAGTACATTGTCGAGCATCCCGATTATTTCTTCGGCCGCTCGCCGGAGCACGCCTACATCAATCCTCAGAACCTGGAGATCCTGTTGGCCCATGTGAAGTGCGCGGCCTTCGAGCTGCCGTTACGAGATGCTGAGAAGTTCGGGCAGCACGATCTGGGCGAGATCTGCCGGTTCCTCGAGGAATCCGGCTTCCTGCACCATTCCGGCGGCGCCTGGCACTGGACCTCGGATACGTACCCTGCCGACGCCACCAGCTTGCGCTCGGTCTCCAGCGATAACTTTGTGGTGGTGGATATTACCGGCGAAGCGAAGGTGATCGCCGAGGTTTCGTTTCCCACCGCCCTCACCACGCTTCACGAAAAGGCGATCTATCTGCACGAGGCGCGCCTGTTCCACGTGGAGCGCTTCGATTACGACGAGCGCAAGGCCTACGTGAAGAGCGTGGACTGCGACTATTACACCGACGCCATCGACTACACCCAGGTAAAAGTGCTGCAGGAATTCGAAGGCGAGCCGCTGGCCGGCGCCCGGCGCGTGCATGGCGACGTGCGCGTGAACCGGCAGATCGTGGGCTTCAAGAAGATCAAGTTTTATACCAACGAGAACGTCGGGGCGGGCAAGCTCTCGATGCCGGAGCAGGAAATGCACACCACCTCGTTTTGGCTGCACTTCCCGGCGGATTTTCTGGCGCGGTTCGCCGAGTTCACACCCACCGAAAAGCAGAGCGGCATTACCGGCCTGGGCAATGCGTTGCGCACCGTGGCCGCGCTGCTGTTGATGTGCGACCCGCGCGACCTGGGTGTGGCTCTGAGCGAACAGGTTCCGGGCAGTGCTTTGATGGAGACGGGCGGGGCCGTGTTTGAGCCCAACCTGTATCTCTACGATTCATACCCCGGCGGCATCGGGCAGAGTGCGCCTTTGTTCCGCCTGGCGCCGCGGCTGCTCAAACAGACCGCCGAACTGCTGGCCGGCTGCGGTTGCGACGCGGGCTGCCCCTCGTGTGTGGGGCCGGTGGGCGAGGTCGGCGAGCGGGGCAAGGAAGTGGCGGCTCGGATGCTGGCTGCGCTGGCGTGAGGTAGGACAGACGATCGGTCTGTGTCGTCTGTCAAGCGGGCGTCGCGAGATGGCATACAAAAGTGTGTGCGCCAGGTGGCCCATTTGGCGCTGCGTGGCCGTTCGGAATCCGGGAGCGTTGATCAGGATTTGAGCTCGGAGGGAAAACAAACCAATCGATGATCACGCCATCGCATCGCCCCCGCAGACCCAGGATGTTTATTAGTGCGAGGCAATTTCATGGCTTTGCCGGTTCGACTGGCTTGCCTCCGAGAAGGATCATCCCGTCGGCGATTGTTCCGCGCCAGCTGGCGTAATCGTGCGCGCCCTGAAATTCCTGGTAAGACACCTCATAGCCTTTGGCCCGGAGCACATCCCGAAAATGGCGATTCGGAACCAGAAATCGATCCGCCCTTGCCGCTCCGGTCCAATTCCAGCGATCCTGCATCGAGGTAAAAGCGTATCGGCAGCTTCGGGCTGTTGATGAAGAGCTGGGCCACATAGCTCGGATCAGCGTCCGGAGCGAAAGTGTCTGGTTTCGTTGGGTCGGGCGGCGGAGTCCACCAATAGGAGCCGGATTGCGAAATCACGTTGCCGAACGTTTCGGGATGTCGATAAGCCGCACAGGTCGCGGCGAGTCCTCCGTAGCTGCAGCCTCCGATGGTGACTCTCCGCGGATCGAGCGTCACATTGTAGCTCCGGCGCACCCAGGGAATCAGCTCGGAATTCAGAAATTCCGCGAACGTGGGATTACAGGGCAATTCGGTGCCGCGCATTCCTTTGGCGTTGCCGACAATGAGAGCGACGGTGGGAGCGATCCTTTTTTCCGAAATGAGGTTGTCGAGCGTCGTGGGAGTGGGTACGGTCTCGATGAAGGTGTCCCCGTCGAAAACCACCAGCAGATCAGAGGGCGGAGCACTTTTCGAATAACCCGGCGGCGTGTAGACGGAGATCTTGCGGGTGTTCTTCAGAAGCGCACTGGAGAAATCCTGTTTTACGATCTCGCCCGCGGGCACACCCTGCCGCTTATCCGCCCAGGGCTGCGGCGGCGCATCGGGCATCTCGAGCTTTGAGTAGCCGCGATGGACGGGGACATCGGGGTCTTTCGGGGACTCGAATATCGACTTCGGGTTCAGCGGATCCCGCTGACGTCGAGCGGTGACCTGGCTCTCGAGATCGCCGTCGCGCTTGGTTTTCCGGGTGACCTCGGGGGCGTTCGGGGCGAGAGTATAGAGGGTGCGGAGGCGGTGGTCGATCCGCAATGTCTTATACCAGAGGTCGGTGCCTTCGACGTGCCGCAGGAAGCAATCCTCCGGCTCGGGTGGGCAGACCTGAGAGAGCAGGAGTACCCGTTTGGTTTCCGCGTTGCCGCGCCACAGAAAGGTCGTGAGGCGATTGCCGGGGTCGTCCCCGATCGGTTCGATCAGCGGGCTTCCGCTTGGGCCGATCTCCTTCCAGAAGGCGTCCGCTTCGGCTTGATTCGTGACCTTCTGAATACGCGGACTTTGGTCCGCCGCGGAAAGCGCCGGCGCGTGAGGAGTCGTGATCTTCAGGTTTGAAATGGTGTAAGCGGCCGGAGAGTGTCCATCGCGGGCGGCAGCTTTAAGGACCCACTTGCCCGGCTGCGTGGCGAGAAACTGCAGCGCCTCTCCTTCCTGGCGTTCAGACGAGAAGGCGCGACTGAGAAGGCCGTCCGGGCTATAGACCGAGAGGGTCACATCCTTGCCGTGGTACTCGAGAGTCAGCTTGACGATCTGATCTGGCTTCAGATCCAACGTGAATGTATCGGCGGCGCCGGCGGCGAGGTTGCGGTTGAAGGTCTTCTCCGGTTCGAGCGGGACGGGCGTCTGAGACTGAGCGAAAGCGAGTGCGGCAAGAACTGCGATCGGCAAAGGGCCGGTGCGCATATGGGTTCACCTCGGATGAATCGTAACAGTTCTCGTCTCGATATCTCAACGGACCGCGCGCTATGCGTCGGGCGGTTCATGGATTTGCGAGTGCCGTGCAAACACCGCAGACCACGGATGTGGCTAACGATAATTTTCGGGCCTCCTATTGGGTCTAGGAATCGGCGTGGCGGTTTGCAGTAAGATGGTGAGAAATCCGAAGATTGGGAACGGAGAACAGCGTTAGCGGAATGGCGCGTTGACCGATCGGCACGCACGGTCCACGTTGACGTGAAACGCCCGTTGCGCTGAAGTGGCTCCATCCTGGCTGTGTCCGTACCGTCGGCGATAATTCGGAGAATGGTCACCCTTTCAAACTCCGCCCGGCGATTACTCCCCTCACGTCATCTGGACGCCAAACGACGCCCAAGCCGTTAAGGTTTTCCGCCTGGAGTGATTGAAATGAAATGCCTCAAACTGCTTCTGCGAGACGTTCCGACGCGAGGCGGTCAATCCACCGAGACTGAGCTGCGGTCTCGGGAACTGTTAACCCTCGGGCGGCGCTAACCACCTCAATCGCCCTGTTGGCGCCCATTCCCGCCATCACCAGAGCCCCAGCCGCAATGAGCCCCGAGCGACCGATACCCTGACGGCAATGAATCGCGACATTATTGCCATCGTTTAGAGTGGCAACCAGATCCGCCAAGAGCGCAACTGCTCGTGGCCTGGAGGACGGCACTCCGCGATCCGGGATGGGAAATGACACAAAACGGATGCCGTTCGATGCAGCCGCTTGGTCTTCGTGCGCCAGGCCAAGTTCAGCGGCTTCGTCCTCTTCGAGAAGGGAAACCACGACGCTCAGTCCTGCCCGGCGCCATCCGCTAGCCTCGTCGTCCAGCCAGTCTGCGCCCCGCGGGCGTGCGGCAATCGCCAGCTTGCCGGTCCAAGGGCCCGGTATCCAAAATAGGTCGGGGATCACGACTTTCTCTCCATTATCTCTCGCGGAAGATGACGAATGTCTACGCCACGGTCGATTAGCGCTCGAAGGCGATGATGGCCATCGAGAACGGTTCCGTCGGGCCGGACTTTCAGCGCGCCCGGGCCGGCCCGGTGCCAGTGAGAGGATCAACTCGTCTGTCGGGAGGCTGCGAAACAACTCGATCTTGACGCAATTCGAAGTCGCCTCGGCGTGAAGAAACTTCAGCTCGGGATTTCCCGGTGCATCCACGCCACCATTGTAATTAATGCCGGTCTCGGCGATCGGTGCACTTGGCCGTATAACGCCCTAGCTGCTGAGGTGGCGCTGCCGGGGTTCCGAGCGCCTCTTCGCCCATGACTCAAGCAATCCACGCCGCCAATCGATCTCCAGATCTCCCTGAAAACGAATCGATTCCCGCGAGCTGCCCGAAGTTGCGATCCCCTGCCTCCTGGCGGTCACAGGAATATTTTCTTTTTTGGACCGGCTCATTCGGCTGTGTGGCAGGCATTTACACCTCAGCTCAGATGTTCCTCCAGCCGGTTTCACAAGGGGGCGTCTGCGAGGGTGAAAGCCAGGGGTTGGGACAGTTGTCCCAGCCTCTCACACCACGGCGCCTTTGTTTGCAGCGAGATTTGGAGTCCGTTGGGACAGTCGTCCCAACCGCGGTCATGGAAGGAAACGAAATGGAAGAAATCAACGATGGGCTATCGGACGGCCAGCAGGTCCTGGAACCCGGCATCATGCTCGGACAACGCCGGGCGTTTGGGCTGGTCGCGGGGCGATCAGCACGCCCAGCCGCGAGAGCAATTCCCGGCGCTCGCGCTTTCCAATGTCTTCGATTTCCTCGGCGATGTGCTCAAGATCGGCCTCGCTGACACGGCCGGAGCGCAGCAATTCGCCATTACGAACAGTCCACTCGTAGAAATCCAAGTCGTATAGCTCGGCGGCGCTCATAACCCGATTATACGGCTTGTCATACCGCGCGCTACCGCACTTTCAACTGTTCCGGCAGCACCGCATACCCTTCCGGCGGCGGGAACAGCGCGATCAGCAATTCCAGGCGCCGGCGCAGGTACCGGCTAGGCATTTGCCTCGGGCCGGTCTCCACGTCGATGTCGCAACAAGTGCCATGCAGGTAGAGCGTCAGCGTGTCTTCGAAAGCCTGGCGGGCGTAGTCGCGGAAGAGCTTGGTTTCCTTGCGCACATTGGTCTGGCGCCGCAACAACGCCTGCTTGAGGTGCCAGCTCTTTTCGTCTACTTCGCCATGCACCTCCGCGCTCAGTTCCTCGCGGATGGTGCGAAAGAAACGGTCCTGCACGTCCTGGGACCAGCGTTCCGCCATCAGCGTGGCCAGGGCGTTGTAGAACTGGTAGTGATAGTCGGCCACTTCCAGGTCCTTGATCCCGAACGCCACCATCGTCACGCCGCCCTGGTCGGTGCGCGACCACGGGATGTGCCGCGATTCGTTGGGCCGTTCGAAGGTGATGCTGTCGCCGCCCTTGCCGTTGCCTTTCTCCAGATAGGGCGCCAGAATGATTCCCAGCTTCGGCAGGGCCAGGCAGATGGCCGGCGAAATGGCGGCGATCGGATCGTTCAGGTATTGGCGCAGATCCTCTTCCGCCACGGGGAGGGTGGAGAAATACGAGAACTTGCTGGAAAGTGGGATCAGGTCGCCGCCAAAGCGCGTGGCGAGTTCTTCCACTGGCAGTTTCGACGATGGGGGCTCGATGGACATCCGGTGGTTCCGATTGTAACAGGAGGCGGCCTGAGTCTTCAGGCATCAGTTTTCAGTTTTCAGTTCCGGAACGCACCGCCGCGAACCCGATTACCGATTACCGATTACCGATTACTGATTACTGACCACTGAGAACTGCCATTGCGGCTAAACTTGAACTGCATGCCAAGAATCCTGGTCTCGGCGGGTGAAGCGTCGGGTGACCTGTACGCCGCGCTGGTGGTGGAGGAACTGCGCCGTCTGGACACCGGCGCCGGACGGCGCACGACGAACGCAGGGACGGAATTCTTCGGCTGCACCGGCCCCCGGCTACGGGCCGCCGGCGTCCGCACCGTGGTGGATGCCGCCAGCCTGGCCGTGGTCGGCCTGCTGGAGGTGGTGGCGCACATCCCCCGAATCCACGGCGAGTACCGCAAACTGCTGGCGGCGGCGCGGGAACACCGGCCGGATCTTGCCATCCTCACCGACTCGCCCGATTTTCACCTCCGGGTGGCCCGGCGGCTTCGCCAACAGGGCGTTCCGGTGGTCTATCTGGTGGCGCCTCAGGCCTGGGCCTGGCGGAAGGGCCGCGTGAAACAGATGCGCCGCGACATCAGCCGGCTGTTGTGCATCTTTCCATTCGAAGAGGAGTTTTTCCGGCGCCAGGGGGTCAACGCCACCTACATCGGCCACCCGCTGGCCGGGCTGGTGCGCCCCTCGCTGAGCCGGGGCGAGTTTTTTCGGAAACACAGGCTGCCCGCGGGCCGTCCATTAATAGCGGTACTGCCAGGAAGCCGCCGCGGGGAGGCTGCGCGCCATCTGCCGGCGCTGTTGGATGCCGCCGGCCGGTTGTACCGGGAGCAGGCCGTGAACCTGGTGTTGCCGGCGTCGGTGACCACGGGGGCGGCTTTTTTCGAGGAGCGCGTGGGTGGCTCGCCGATCCGGGTGATAGAAGGGGAAAGCTGGGACGCCATGGCGCATTCCGATGTCGCGCTCGCCGCTAGCGGCACGGTTACGGTGGAGGCCGCGCTGCTGGGCACGCCAATGGTGACATTTTACAAGGTGACGCTGCCCAGTTGGGTGGCCGGGAAGTTTCTGGTGCGGGTGCCGTTTTATTCGATGGTGAATTTGATTGCCGGGCGCGCGGTGGTGCCCGAACTGATGCAGGGCCAGATGACCGGCGAAGCCATTGCCCGCGAGGCCCGGCGGTTGTTGAGCGACCAGGCGGCGCGAGCGGAGATGAAGGCGGGTTTGAGTGAAGTTCGGGAAAGACTTTCGGGCGGTCGGGCGGGAGTTCCCGCTCCACGGTGCGCGGCCACTATCATTCAAGGTATCTTGGAAGGACAAGCGATTCATGTTTCGTAACATATCTGGTAACGGCTTTCGTAAAGGCGTTCGTAAGAGCGGGATTCTACTGTTATTCTGCGGCGTGGCCGCGGCGCAAACCCAGGACCGCCGTTCGCGCATCGACGTGGAGCGGTACACCGTGGATGCCGAAGTTTCGCCGAACACGCAATCGATCAGCGCCAAGGTGGCCGTGCGCTTCGTGCCCATCGACGACAATATCACCTCGGCCTCCTTCGAGCTCAACAACGCCCTGAACGTCTCCAAGGTACTGGACGACAAGGGCCGCCAGATTCCGGCGTCGCGCAATCAGCAGGATTTCACCGTCCGGCTCAGCTTCGAACAGCCTCTGCCCAAGGGCCAGCCCGTCACCATCACGTTTTTCTACGATGGCAAGCTCACCGGGCAGGAGGATTCGCCGGTTTACGGCATCAAGTTCGCGGCCATTCATCCCGATTTTGCGTTTCTCACTTATCCCGCCCGCTGGTTTCCGGTGAGCGGCTACACCACCGACCGCTTCGCCGCGACCATGCGGATTACCGTTCCCATGGGTTACACGGTGCTGGGCAGCGGCCTGGACAGCAAACAGACCGCCGGCGACAAGAATCTCTACGAGATCAAGTTTGAACGCCCGTCGTTTCCCGGCAGCATCGCGGTGGTGAAGGGCGCGCCTGCGAAAGTGGCGTCCGAGGGTGTCACGACCGCCCTCTATTTTCGCGGCGGCGAATCCGAGATGGTTCAGCCTTACGGCGAACATATCGGCAAAGTGATGTCGTACTTTACCGGCCTGTTCGGCCTGCCGCCCTACGCCAATCTTACCGTGGTGGAGACCGAAGAGGGAGCGCCCAACGGATATGCGGCGCCCGGCCTGATTTTCCTGGCCCCGCGCGGCATCGGCAAACAGCCCAACGCCAAGCTGCTCTCGAACCAGATCTCGCGGCAGTGGTGGGAAGATCTGGTCTCCCCCACCACGCGCAACCATCTTTGGCTGACCAACGGGCTGGCGGCTTACTCCGAACTGCTGTGGAGCGAGCACGTCAGCGGCCCTGGCGCCCTGGAAACGCAGCTTCGCGACATGATGGTGGAATCGCTGACCATTGACACGGTGCCGATCATCCAGTCCTCCCGCCTGGAAGACTACTCGCCCGAATTGTGGGCGCTCACCGGAAGCAAGGGCGCGGCCGTATTCGGCATGCTGCGCTACGTGATTGGCGACGAGGCCTTCTTCAAGGCTCTGAAAGCCTATGGGCAGCAGGCCGCCTGGAAATCGGTCAACACCGACGATTTCCGAAAGGTGGCCGAGACCGCCTCCGGCCAGGACCTGGGCTACTTTTTCATCCAGTGGATCGAAACCAGCCTCTCGCCCGAGTTCCGGCTGGAGTACACCATTTTCCGCACCCAAAAAGGCTTTCGGGTGATGGGTAAAATCTCCCAGGACTTAGATACTTTTCGTATGCCGGTGGATCTGCAGATTCAAACCGAGGGCGACCCGGAGACGAAGCGTATCGAGGTGGTGGGAACGTCCTCGGAATTCTCCGTGGACACGTTCGGCAAGCCCAAGACCGTTCTCATCGACATCAGTAACCGCGTGCTGCGCTATAGCCCGCAGGTCCGCGTGGCGGTGGCCATCCGCCGCGGCGAGCAGTTCATGGAATTGAGCGAATTCGGCGAAGCCCTAAAGGAATATCAAAAAGCCCTGGAAACCAATAGGACCAGTTCTCTGGCGCATTACCGGATCGCGGAAGCTTATTTTTTGCAAAATAATTACCAGCAGGCAGCCAACGACTTTCGCGAGGTTTTGGCGGGCGATCTGGAACCCAAATGGACTGAGGTTTGGGCGCACATCAACCTGGGCGAAATTTTCGATATCACCGGCCAGCGGGAACGGGCGGTGAACGAATACAACCTCGCCATCAGGACCAAAGACGACACGCAATCCGCCCAGGAGACCGCTGCGAAGTACCTCAAGACACCCTACGAGCGACAGCGCAGAGTGGAGCAGTAAAAGGCTTCCACGCATCCTTTTCCCGGTTGGGCTCCCGGGTTGGGCTCCCAGGTCGGGCTCCCAAGTTGGCTCCGGTTGGCGATGGGTCAGGCCTGCCAGGCGTTGTTCGCGGAGGCGTTCCCGGCGACCGTTTCCAGAACTGGCCGAAGAACCGGTTCGAGAAGTGGGGCGCGCCGCTGCCGCCCGGTAATCCCCAATAGATGCGCCCGAATTCCGGAGGAGGAACGGCGTGACGGCCTTGTCCGGGAAAGTTGGCAGCGCGCTGGGCTGGCGATTCGGATACGGGAAGAAGGAATCGATTTTTCAGCAGCGGACCAACTTTCAGCAGTGTACCAACGCGTTTCGCGCACGTGGTAATCCCGGACGCCGAGGGGATTGCCGACCCGTTCACCACGCGGAGTCTGCTGCGCTGTGGCCGGAAGTCGTGGCCGGAAAAGGCAGGCGGCGTTCACTCCTTCTTCAAGGCCAGGAAACGTCAACTTAGCAGGTTACCAGCACCGGTATTTCTTCCCGCGGGTGGAGCGCGGCGACAGCCTCATCTTCCATCGCCGAGGCGCGCCGCGGACAAACTCACCCGGCGGCTGCCGGACATAATCGAGGGGGGCCTGGCTCAACAACTTAATAACTTACCAAACCCCGGAATAGTATGTCTGCGATCATCGATAATTATCACAAGAACCACACAAACCACCACAATGTCCGATAGGATATACACGCACGCCCTGTACGGTTTGCCAACATTGCCGCTAAAGCAGGCTTTAGCACAGCAGGTCCGCACGGCAAGGCTCGCTCCGCGCGCGCAACGGAATCACACGGACCGTATCCCCAGCTGCCCTAAGTTTTTCGAATACAAACTTCCAGTTTCCGGCTATTGGCTACCCCCGCCGGAATCGCCGGTTCAGGTAGTTACCCCAATTACCGGGACACCCAGTTAGCGGCCAGTCCAGAACAGTACTACAAGTTTTGATAGTTGTATAAAATAACAGCAATAAAATGCTGTTGGGCGTGCTATCGGATACTTATGTCCCAAGATATCTTGGACTTCGGAAGCATATTAGCCTAAACTAGGTCCAGCCGAACTAGAAGACGAACAAGGTTTCGGAGGACGAATTGCCGCGAGTCGGACAGTTTCTTGGGCTATATTTATCGATAGGCGGCGTACTATGCGCCACCGGGATTATCTCCACCGGGAGCACCACTGGAATTACGAGCTGCGAGAGCTCAGACCCAAATTTAACCCAGTGCTTTAGTCCCAATACGTTCTTCACCACACCCCTCACGCTCGATTGGGGCACCGCGTTCGGTCCGGCGACGTTCCAACCCGGGCCAAATCCCTTCGACCTCACTCAGGGTCCCTTGACTACGATGATTGCCGGGATCAATGTAAGCGTGAATGTGGGCCCCGATTTCCAGGTCGTCATCCCGCCAAACGCTGACGGAACCCCGGGGCCGGGTGATCCAAATGCCCGGTTTTTGGCGCGCACCGATAACGAGGTTTTTGTTTTCGACCCCGTTCGAAACATATGGGTGGTTGCTACCAGTGCTCCCGGAAGCCTTAATGCCGATCTTACCTTCGGCGGCCATTTCGACGCTCCCTCAGTTTCCCAGCCGAATGTACTCGGCACGAACCTGCTGGAAATGTTTAACAACTCCAATTTCGGTACGGGGTCGTACGTGATCACCTTCAATCCCGCCGTCGCAGCGGTTGGCCTCCTGGTATCGGTTCAGGGCTCGGGGTTCAATACCAATTTCGATGCCACCATCGTGGCACACGACCAGAACTCGAATTTGTCAAGCTACACCATCCACACGGTCGGTGTGGGCGCGGGGTGTGCTTCGCTGAGTAATCAGGTGCTTGACCCTACTGGCCAGTTTCTGGTGCCTGCTCCGATGGCTTGCAACGATGCGCCGTTCATCGGCATCCGGGCAGCCGGCACCTTAAGCAGCCAGCAAATCTCCAGCATCGTTATCAGCGCCAGCACGGGTGGAGTGGCGGATTCCGTCCTGATTGGTGCACTGCAAATCGACACGTCTGCTCCGGAACCCTCCGTGGTCTTCCTGTGCGGCGGCGGGTTGTTGCTGATTGGCGTGCTGCGCCGCAGGCAAAGTGCCGCCGGCGGCTCCAGGCGGTATTTCCCAAACCGCCCGCTCTGCCGGATTACGGGGCTGTTTGCGGTTCCTGGAAGTGCTCCTTCAACCTCCGGAACCCATCCAACACCAGCAGCCTGCCCTTACCCTTCCGGAGTTCCTGCTTCTCCAGGACCCAGGTGTGGGCGTGCGGTATGAACACCGCATTCAGCCCGGCTTCCAATGCCGGGTTGATGTCGGACTTGGGGCTGTTGCCGATCATCCACGTCCGCTCCGGGTCCATGCCGCGCTCGGCCACCAGCCGCTGGTAGGCCGGCCGGTCCTTCTCCTTCACGATGGCCGTGCGGCCGAAGTAGCCGCCCAGTCCGGACCGGTCGAGCTTGAGCTTCTGCTCCTCCGGGTGGCCCTTGGTGAACAGGGTAAGGTCGTGGTGTGCCGCCAGGAATTCCAGGGTCTCCGGAACGCCATCGATGACTTCCATCGGGCATTCCAGAATCCGCTCGGCGAAGCCCGCCACGGTTCGGCGGTCCTGCTCGCCGATTTCGCGCTCCGCCAGATGCTCGAAGCATTGCTTCAGGTTGCGGCCAAAGTTCAGCGAGCCGTAGCCGTGGATTTTGGCGTTGGCGTCTTCGATCTGGTCCAGCACCTCACGTACCTGGCCGGGCGACAGGGTGGAGTGGCGCAGAAACGCGGCGAATTCCTCGAAGGCGCGCTCGAAGTAGATGTTGTTCTCCCAGAGCGTGTCGTCGGCATCGATAATCAGGTATTGGCGCGTCATTTGGCGGGTTTCGGAGCCAGATGGAATGGAATTTCGAAGACGGCGTCCACTATCACGGGAGAGCCGTTGTGCGTGGCCGGTTCGAAAACCCACTTGGCGAGGGCCTCCGCCGCGCTGCGATCCAGGCGCTGGTCCAGGCCGGATATCACACCGACTGACTCCACATGCCCGTCGGCGCGAATCACGGCGGAAAGCAGCACCTTGCCCTCCACCCGATCCTCGACGGCCGATGGAATATACTTCGGGTCGACCTTGCGTAGCGGAACCGGCGGCCGGATGTCCGCCAGAGTTCGATCCACTGGCCCGGCCGCGCCCGATTCCTGCAGCGCAAACCAGACAATCCAACTGCCCGAGTAGCTGGTGACGTTGGGCATCTGGATGGCGATGGTGTATACCAGACGTCCGTTCAGGCGGGCGCCGGGCGCGCCGGCAACCCGGGTGGCCTGTGGTTCCCCAGCGAGCGTCTTTTCCCCGGCGAGCGTCTTGGGCGCTGCCGCGGGCGGCGGCGAACCCATGGCGATGCGTGCCGCCGCCAGAAGGTTCTCGCGGGAAGTGGGCGAGAAGTTGGCCACAAGCGATGCCGGACTGTCCTTGGGAATGTCCTTGACGCCGCTTCGGACCAGCAGGCCGGGCACGGAAATCCGCGAATCGGAATCGGCTCCGGGACTGCCCTCGGGCCGCGCCACCGGACCGGCCGAGAAGCCGGCCTTGCGGGGACCAGGCAGGGCAGGGATGGAGGCGGTATTGGCAGGGTTAAGGCCTACGATAGCCAGGGTGGCCTGCAGGGTGGTCTGGCTGCTGGCTTGGGCGGGCCCGTTGCCCCCGCCCACTGCAGCGGCCGCCGGTGCTTCCGCCAGGGTAGGCGGCGCCGTCACTGCGCCTCCGAAGGCGGGCTGCGGACGCGATGGCGGCGTGAAGGCCCTGGGCTGCGGCCGCGGCACGGTGGAGATGGACAACGCCGCGGCAATCGGCAGGAGGCTCTTAATTTCCTGCGCCGAGGATGACGTGGATGGCGCGGCTATGGTGGGCGCCTCCGGCAGCAGCAGCGCCGTCTGCCGCTGGAGGCGGATTTCGGGCGGCGCGGCGAAAGGCAGCGGCGGGGGCTTGGGGCCTGACGGGGGCAGCGGTAAGTGGGGTGTTTCCGCGCTGGCGACGACCGCGCTGGCAATCAGGCGCGGGGCGTCCGGCAGCGAAACCGGCGCCGGCTGCGATTTGGTCTCGGTGGGCGGAGTGAATGCCCGGGGCTGGGGCCGCGGGGCCCGCACGGCAAACGGCAGCTTCGCCTGGTCTGCCGGAGAGGGCCCTAACGAGGCAGCGCGGGGGGCTTCCGGCAGCGCCGGCGCGGGCTGGTCAGGCGGCGGTTTTACGGGCGGCGGTACGAATCGCCGCACGGGCTTGGGCGCCGGGGCCACCGCCACCACGTTCGGCAGCGGCACAGGCTTCGGCGAGTCGGGCGGCGGGCCAAGCTCCGGTTCGGGCAGAAAGATCATTTGCGGTGGGCGGTCGTCGTCCCTGGCGCCCGAAACCAGCGTCTGGTCGAACTTTACCCGCGCCCGCGGCGGCTTGCGGTCGGCTGGCGCATCCGCCGGCGCAACATCCGGGGGATGGCTTCTGTCCGCACCGAGGATCTCGTTGAACTTTTCTTCACGCAGGTTGTACCAGACGATTTTCTTCTGGTTCGGGCGGATCTCCTGGTCGTAGATGGACCGTGGCCCCTGCGGCGGAGGCAGCCCCGGCCCCAGCGCCACCCAGCCCAGGATTCCGCCGTGGAAGCAGGCTGAAACAGCGAACGAGCCAGCCGACCGCAGCCGGCCGGCCCTGACGCGAACGGTCATATAGGGCCATCACGCACGGCTACATCCCCGCCGGTTTTCTGCCGAAGCCGTTGGTCGGAGCCAGCCCGCGCATCCGCTCAATAATCCGCTGGCGTGGAATGTACTCCGACAGGTAATGGTTGAACTCCTTGAGCCGCAGGGTTTCCGAGCGCTGCCTCAGGAGCGTGTTCAGAAAATCCAGGTCGGGCAGGATGCGAGCCAGTTGGAAGCTCAGTTGCGGATCCTGCAGATCCGGTTCTTCGTGGTTTTCGGAGCCCAGCGCGGTCAACTCCTGGTAATTGGAAAGCGCCTGGTGGCGCAGTTCCGCGGGCGTAGGCTCGAAATCCTCATCGTCGAAGAAGTTCACTTCGGCCTGCAGGTAGCTCTTCTCCTGGTTCAAGGCCTCGATTTCGAAGCGGCGCTGGCCGCGGGTCAGGATGTCCATGCGCCCGTCGGAATACATCTGCATGACCTTTTCGATAGTGACCGTACAGCCGGCGTTGACGATGCCCTCGTCTTTGGCCAGCACGATTCCAAACTCGGAATTATCGCGGATGGCGTTGCCCGCCATTTCCTTGTAACGTTCCTCGAAGATGTGCAGAGGCAGGCGGGCTCTGGGAAAGACCACGAGGTGCAGCGGAAACAGCGGGATGAGCCGCGAAGCCATGGTACTATTATGGCGTTTCTGCGGAAAGCTGGGCAAGACAGCCGTCAGCTATCAGCCGTCAGCTAAAACCGGCGGCGCGCGCGGGTTCAAGCTGATAGCTGAAAGCTGATGGCTGACAGCTCTTTATGCGCATCGATGGCAAAGTCGTCCTGATCACCGGCGCTTCGGAAGGCGTCGGCGCCGCCTGTGCCGCGGAATTCGCGCGCGCCGGGGCCAGGCTGGCGCTCACTGCCCGGTCCGAAGAAGGGCTGCGGCGCGCGGGCGGGTCGAACGCGCTGATCCTGCCCGGCGACTTGACCAGCGAGGCCGACCGCCGGCGGGTTGTGGAGCGCACCGTGGAAACTTACGGTCAGATCGATATCCTGATCAACAATGCCGGCGTGGGCATCTACTGCCCTTCATGGAACACTCCCATGGAAGAGGTGCGCTACCTCATGGAGCTGAACTTCTTCGGCCTGCTGGGCCTCACTCAACTGGTGGCGCCCGGAATGCGCGCGCGGCACAGCGGCATGGTGGTGAACGTAGGCTCGATCGGGGGCAAAATGGTGCTGCCCTGGATGACCATCTACAGCGCTTCGAAATTCGCCGTGGGCGCGCTCACCGAGGGGATGCGCATGGAGTTGATGCGCGATGGCGTCCGCACGCTGCTGGTTTGCCCCGGCTACGTGCTGACCGGGTTTCAGAAGAACGTGCGGGCCGGCCAGGCGCCCGAAAAAGTGGTCAAGGGCCGCCGCTTCGCCATCACTCCGGAGCGCTGCGCGCGCGATATTCGCCGCGGCGTGGAGCGCAACGCCCGCACCATCGTCACGCCGAAGGTTGGATGGCTGCTGGTGCTGGCGATGCGCCTGTTCCCTTCGATAGTGGAACGGCGCATGGCGGACATGAACGGAACGGCATGAACCTCAGGCTCAAGCGCACGCCCGGGATTTACATGGTGGGCTTCATGGGCTCCGGCAAGTCCACCATTGGCCGCCAGTTAGCGCTCCGGCTCGGGTGGAACTTTTTCGATACCGACGGCGAAATCGAGGCGGCGCGGAAAATGAAGATTGGCGAGATTTTCAGCGCGCATGGAGAGCCGGAATTCCGGCGCATGGAAACCGATATCATTCGCTACCACGTGGGCTGGATCGAGCGCGGACGCCCGGCGGTGCTGGCGCTGGGGGGTGGCGCCTACGTAACGCCGCCGAACCGGGAACTGCTGGAAAACAACGGCATCACGGTGTGGCTGGATTGCCCGTTCGAAACCGTCGAGCGCCGGGTGGCGCCCGCCACGCACCGTCCGCTGGCGCGCGATCCGGAGGCCTTTCTGGGGTTATTTAACTCCCGCCGCGAGTTGTACCACCTGGCGGACGCCCACATTGCGATTCAAACCGATGATCCGGAAGTGGTGGTCGATCTGATTCTGGCGCACCCGTTGTTCCAATGAGCGTCCGTATTCCTATGAGCGTCGTATTCCAATGAGCGTCAGGCTGCTGCGCCGTCATGCGATGACCATTTTCAAAGCCGCACTGGTGGCGGCCGACCCGGCGGATGCCGTGGCGCGCCACCTGAAGCGCCGCGACCTCTCGCGCTACCGCAACATTTACGTGATCGGCGCCGGGAAAGCCGGAGCCTCCATGGCGCAGGCCGCGGAGCGCGTGCTGGGGCGGCGGATCGCAGCGGGCCTGATCAACGTAAAGGACGGCCACCTGGCCCGGCTGAAGCGCATCGAACTGAACGAATGCGGCCATCCGATGCCGGATGAACGGGGCGTGGCGGGCGCAGAACGCATCGCGCAAATCGCCACGGCGGCGGGCCAAGACGACCTGGTGGTCTGCCTGATTTCGGGCGGCGGTTCCGCGCTGCTGCCGCTGCCGGCCGCGGGGATCACGCTCGAAGAGAAGCAGGCCACCACGCGCCTGCTATTGGCCTGCGGCGCCAATATCCACGAGATCAACGCCATCCGCAAACACATTTCGCGCATCAAGGGGGGCCAACTGGCCCGCCTGGCTGCGCCCGCCACCGTGGAATCGCTGCTGCTTTCCGATGTGATCGGCGACGACCTGGACGTGATCGGTTCCGGCCCCACCGCACCCGATGCTTCCACCTTCGCGGTGGCCGGCGGAATCCTCGACAAATACGCCATCCGCAGCCAGGTTCCAGCCGCTGTGAGGGAGCGGATTGAACGCGGCGAGCGCGGCGAAATCGCCGAGACTCCGAAGCCCGCGGACCCGGTTTTCCGGCGCGTGCGCAACACCGTGGTGGGCGGCAATCGCCTGGCGCTGCAGGCGGCGGCCCTGTGCGCCCGCGGGCTGGGCTTCCGGACGCTGGTGCTGTCGAGCGAGATTGAAGGCGAGACCCGCGAGATCGCGCGCATGCACGCCGCCATCGCGCGCGAAATCGTCCGCTCCGGCCAGCCGGTCAAGCCGCCGGCCTGCATCGTCACCGGCGGAGAGACGACGGTGACGCTCAAAGGCGACGGATTGGGCGGACGCAATCAGGAATTCGTGCTGGCGGCGGCGTTGGATATCGCGGGCCTGGAGAACGTGGTGATCCTCAGCGCCGGCACCGATGGCACCGACGGCCCCACCGACGCTGCCGGCGCCATTGCCGATGGCGATACGCTGCGCCGCAACCCAGAGGCGCGCCGCTACCTGAACGACAACAACGCGTACCGCTACTTCGAGCCGCTTGGCGACCTGGTGATCACGGGGCCGACCAACACCAACGTGGCCGATGTGCGGTTGGTGATGGTGGGTGAACCAGCGGGTAAGGCAACCGGTAAGGCAACGGGTAAGCCAAAGGGTAAGGCATGAGCTTCTGGCGCAAGGAGGTGATCGAGCACGCGCTCGATGCCGAGACGCGGCTGCAGATGGATGAGCAGATTGCCTGGATCGCGCGCGAGCCCGCCAATGCGCGCCCGTACTACCACCTGGCGCAGTTGTACCGCGTGGCATTGAAGCAGGATGAGGCTATGGGGCTACTGTTGGAGGCCGTGCGGCTGGACCCGGCGTTGGCCGAAGCGCACGCGGCGTTGACGGAGATTTATGTGGTGCGCGAAGACTACCGGGCGGCCTGGCGCCACGCGCGGCTGGCCGAGCAGGGCGGGGAGCGGCGGGGGGTGGAGTTGCTGAAGAGATATGGGGTGGCGGAGTGAGGCCTGATCAACTCAGCACTTCGATTCCTTCCGCGATGGCGGCCTTGGCATCCGCTTGGCTAAATCAAGATACGCCACGTCGTACGCCGTCAATTCGTGGAGCTTGGCCAGAGCGCGCAGCCGAGGGAAATCTGTCACCTGATAAGGGCCGTCGATCTTGAAATTCAAGGCGGCCAGAAGCACCAGGTCATCCTCGCAGCACCACGGCATGCAGGTGAAGCAAGCTGGAATACTCGTCCTGCTTATGTTGTGCCGGCTGCCCTCGGCCCGCAGCAATCTTCACCTCGATTACCAGTGCGGCATGTCACAAATGTGACATACCAGTACCATTAAATACATGTTTCAAAAAAGTGAGGAATCTACCGTTTTTCGTGATAGAGTAAACCCCGGAGAACAAGATGAGCTCACCACAATACTGCCTCCTGCCTGTAATCTCAACCCTGCTAGCCGGAACGGCCTTTGCAGGTGCCATCAGCGTAAACGGAACCTGTGAGTTTGGCGCCTGCACTCCTGTCGATACCCTTGCCGAGGGCACCTCCCTTACTGATCCCTTCAGCTTCGTGTACACATTTGCAAACACGGACGAATACCGGGCGACGGGAACCTTGGCCGCGAGGAATTTGTCGAACACCACCGGAATTGTTCGAATCGCCTTAACAGGACTAACGTTCACATACCTTGGAAATGATTCTGGAACGCCTTCGGGTGCAGACTCGCTGGTGATCGATTTCCTGCAGAACTTCCAGACGCCTTTCGCGACTGGAATCAACCGTAGCGGCTTTGAGGCGATCAACGGAACTTTTGGAGGTCCGCTCGCGAATGCGAGCAGCGTTCAGGGTCAGGTTTTCTCAAACGGCGGGACCGCCATGGCGCTCTTGGGCCCTTTCTTCCCGCCAGCCCCGTTCTCATCAGGTTCTGTAACCAATCAGCTGTTCGCATTCGGCCCCATAACGCTGGCGGACTTCAGATACACAATTTCCTTCGGTACTGGATCCGGCGTCGGCGCAACTTTTAACATCGATAACACTGCCCCGACCGTACCAGAGCCATCGGCTTGGTTGCTTATGGCTGGCGGCGTGGCCTTCCTGCTGTTTCGCTCTGCGCGACCGGCGAACCGCAGCATCGCACTCAACGGATCAGCTTTCAGCTTTTCGAGCTTCTGCCCTAGCCGGTCACGGGTCGCGGCGTCGCACCGCTCGAAATACTTTTCGGCTGTCCGGGACAGTGAAACGCTGTAGCGGCTCACTTCAACGGATCGAGTCCAGTGGAGCGGCCTCGCCCCGCTGGTGCTCCTCCAACGCCATCGCCATGAGGTCGTCAAGCTGTGGGTCCAGCATTGACTCCACCGCCACCATGCAGTCCTTCACCTGCTCGTTGCAGGTTTCCAGCCAATGAAGGGGCTCGGCTATATCTGGATCGTCGAAGTAACCCCGTTGCCTGGCGGCAGCAAGCATATCGTCAGCCATGCGCTCAAGCGGAAGCAATTTTGAGTGGAGAGCCTGACCAGTTCCGCGTTGAACTGGTCGGATTGCACGACACGCTCCGCAAAGAAAAGCGCCGCCGAGTACGGCCCAAGCATGTCGAAGACAGCGCGTGGAAGCAACTGCTTTGCGCTGGGGCCAGCGCCAACGGCGGAGATGTTCCGGAGAGCAGCGCTGGCCAGCGCGGCATGTTTGTCGATCTCTTCGCCAATGATTCCCGAAGTGGACATCGATACTAACCTCTAGCCGGTCTAGTCGTCATGACACAGCACAGGCATTAGCAAACTAACAGAAGAGGGGGATAGTCCATCCTGCCGACCATGTGCCGCGACCGGCCATCGTCAGCTCTGGCGCTTGGCGATCATTTCTCGAACCATGGGCACGAGGTCGTGAGGAACACTCATCACCGTCTCGGAGGATTCGACGCCAGCCTCATCTTCCTCCACGGCCTCCCCCTCAGTTTGTTCTGCGTAGTGTGTGAGTACCCGTCGTACTTTGTCCTCATCCCATCCGTCTGGAAACTTGTCCTGGCTCATTGGTGCTTCTTCTTTCTGCGTTTGCGTTACGCCGCGAGCGGCTTACCGGTCAGTTCGTACGCTGTGATGACGAACACACTATCCAGCTCCGGGTCTGGAACATAAATCACGCGCAAATACCTGCCAGCGGCCGTTTGACCGAGCAAGACCCTTGAACCGTCACGGCCCATGCGATCCTCTCCGGGTCTCTCCAAAACGTCAATGACTTCATCCTCCTTGATCTGGTGGTTATGAATATGCGGCGCCCCGGTCGCTGAATCGATGTAGAATCGGGCTCGCAAGCTGCCTCGACCTCCATTCTATTGCCAAAGTGGCGATCGGCCGTGTTCCCTCAGCTATCTCTCGGTCCGTACAGGCCACGATGCCTGTGCCACCCACAGCACCCCCGCCAGGACCACCGAGAGCATCGGGATCACATACATCGCGTGGTGCAGCCCGACCGCCTTCGCGCCTTCCGTGATGACGGCCAAGCCGGCGGCGCGCGCGGCATCGCCGGCGAAGTGGTCGCTCAGCTTGCCGGTGATCAGCGGGCCCCAGGAGGCGCCGCCCAGGTACGTCACCATAAAGTACGTCGCCATGGCGATGCCGCGCACCCCCGGTGGCACAATGTCCTGGATGGACGCGTAGATCAGTCCGTAATAGGTCTGCAGCAGCCCGTAGGCCAGCATCAGCAGCGCGATGGCGGCGGCCCCATCACCGGCGGGGAGCCGGATGGCGGCGAAGGCCGGCAGCGCGGCCATCAGCGATAGGGCGGCGGCCAACTGCATGCGTCCGTTGGGGCGTGTGCGGATGATGCGGTCGCCCCAGAGGCCCGCGGCGATTCCGCCGAGCACACCAAATGCGCCGGAGCCCAGGCCCGTCCAGATGCCGGCCTGGGCGACGGAGAGGCCGTGGTAGCGGGTGAGAAAGGCGGGCAGGAACGTGGAGAAGCTGTACAGCACGAAATTGAGCAGAGCGCCCGAAA
>Ga0210402_10001114_pt1 | contig 28213 bp, 23 predicted proteins | sample IncBWC7MmetaG_FD_161055 | JGI IMG/M metagenome (GOLD analysis project Ga0210402, IMG submission 161055) | Forest soil microbial communities from Barre Woods Harvard Forest LTER site, Petersham, Massachusetts, United States - Inc-BW-C-7-M | ecosystem: Environmental > Terrestrial > Soil >...
ATAGCGTTCATTGTCGCCCCATCTGGTAACAGAGGAAGAGCGCCAAATCGGCAAGGATATGCTCGCCATTCAGCGGGCCTAGATCATCGAAGGTGCTCTCCAATCCATTGGGCGGCCGACACGCACGGCGATAAGTCCGAGGGGACAACCCCAAAAGCCCGGCCGCCCGCAACGATTCTTTCCCAACCCTCAACCTACACGTGTCTCTTGCTGGTGACAGCCCAACCATGTCTCCGCTTCCGCCCTCTCAGGTTTTGATTTTCAACCACGTCTCCGCGTCCCAGAATCGGCTACCGGCCGCGGCGGGCCAGCGCCCTGTCCAGCGAGAATGCGCCACCGCCACCGATCATAACGGCCACCGAGATCGCCATGGCCAGCAGATGGAATTCAAAGCCCTCGCCCTTCTGCCGGCCTGTCCAGTTCATGAAGAGGCCGTTCGGAGCGTGCACCATAAGAACAGCGACAGCCATATTGCAGAGGATCCCGAAGCCGGCGATGCGGCTTAGAAATCCGGCGATCAGCCCCAGCCCACCGAAGAATTCCGCGGCGATCGCCAGGAAGGCAAACACCGCGGGAATGCCCATGCGCTGGAATCCCCCCATGGTGCCGCTGAAGCCGTTCCCGCCGAACCAACCGAGCATCTTCTGCGCTCCGTGAGGGAACATTACAGCACCCAGGGCCAACCGCAAGACGGTCAGCGATAAGCTGTCGGTGGTTTGGAATATCCGGCCCAGACTCACGGCGGGTTTACCTTTGCTGGTGGCTCTCCTGGTAATGCGTCTTCAGCACATCGTCGCCGAAATCGTTCTGGGCGTCCCGCCACACCGAGTGGATGTGGTTGGCGTTGTCCTGGGTCATGTCGAACTCGATCAGGAATGACGAGGCCTGCACGCGGTAGTAATGCGGGTCGCCTTTGTTGATGCCGCCGGCCCAGGCGAAGTAGATATTCCTGCCGGCCTGCTTGATCAGTTCTTCGCGCGCCTCGGCCAACTGGTCCGGCACGTTGCGCGCGTAGACTTCCGTCAACGCCAACAGTGCGTCGAGTTGTCTGGCGTTCATCTTCGACGCCAAAAGCCCCGAAGGCTGTCCGCTCAGCGCCGCCGTGCGGTTGTTGAACGTGATGATGTCTTTGTAAGCGGTCTGATCCACGATGGCGACTTTCCTCTGCTCGGCGTCAAGCGTAGCGACCATCGCCAGGCCCAGGTCGTCCTCCTGGAACAGCGTCCGCAGCCCGGCGCGCGGGCCCTGCTTGACCTCTGCCGGATTGGACCCGAAAAAGCTTGGCGCGTCCACCACGCGTCCGTTGACCACGGTGTAGTTCTGACTAACGTGGTGGCCTTCGACGCGGTAGCCCCAGGTGCCCTGATCGCAGGGCGTGCCGAAGATCGAGAAGTAATATTTCTCCGGGTTGCGGCGCTGCCCGTTGTCCTTCTCCATGATCTTCAGCACGTCTTCCAGGCTCATGATCGTCACCGCCTTCATGAAGCCCTGCTGGCTGAGCCCGGCGCTCAGCAGCGCGGTAGCCAGATGCTTCTGATGCGAAGCCATATCCAGCAGCGGCAGCCCTTTCCGCTCCCTGGGGATGAAGTGCCAGTTCACGCGCTCCGCATCGTCGAACTTAAAGGTGGTTTGAGCCCGCTGTTCGGGCGTCAAGGAAGCCAGAAGCCGGTTGGCGGCCTCGGTCATCACCGAAACCGAATCGAGTCGATGATACGCCGAAGTCAGTAGAATTGCGCCCATGGCAACAGCGCCCAGTCGGGTACAGACAGCCCTGCTCCTGCGTGACATCTTATCACCACGGCGTTGTTGGTGGGCTGCGCCAGCCTGCCAGGCCGCGTCCAGCCTGCCAGGTCGCGCCAAACCTGCTACAACAAGAAGCATGGCCCCGGGAGGCATAGCGCACCACGACATCCGCCGGCGAGAGTTTCTCCAAGCCGCGGGCTCGGCCGCCCTGGCTTCGCCGCCGTGCGGGCGCGGCGTCCGGGGCGCAAATGACAGGGTCAACCTGGCCTTCATCGGGCTTGGGCGCAGGGGCTCCGCGAACCTTTGGCACGCCGCCCGGGTTCCCGGGTTTCGGATCGCGGCCGTGTGCGACCTGCATGCGCCAGCGCTGCAACAGGCGCAGGCCCAGGCCAAAGCGCTGGGCTTCACGGGTACGAAGGCGCACAGAGACTTTGGCGAGATTCTGGCTGATGGATCCATCGATGCCGTTTGCATCGCCGTGCCCGGCGCGCTGACGCCGCACCTCACCGTGCAGGCTTGCCAATCCGGCAAAGATGTTTACGTGGAAACGCCGGTGTTCGTGAATCTCGATGAAGGCCCGCCGATGGTGGACGCCGCGCGCCAATGCCGTCGCGTGGTGCAGGCCGGCACGGCGCTACGGTCCGGAGTGGCGTTCCGGAAAGCCCGTGAAGTCATCCAGAGCGGCCAACTCGGAGGCGTCGCGTTCTGCCGCCTCACGGGCGCCACGGAGCCTATGCCCGTCATCGACCTCTTGCAGTTTCTGTTCGACGAAGCGGCGCCCGTTTCCGTTGCCGCGCAGGTTGGCGTGGGACTAGTCGACATCACCTTCCGTTATCCGGCCTTCATCGCGTCGTACCAGAGCCTTGCGGGCCCCGCGGCGGCGAAACGCGCGGCGGCACAACCAGTGGCGGCAAAACCACCGGCGGCACAACCATGGAACGTGTCGATCCACGGAAGCCGAGCGACCCTCGCCCTCAGCCGTGCCGGGTATTCGCTGGTCCCGGGCGTGTTCCCGGCCGGCCACGGGCATCTCGAAGTTTCCAGCCGGCGTGCCGTGGAACCGCGGGGCGACCCGGTGCAGGTGGCGCACTGGAAGAACTTCCTGGAGTGCATCCGGACCGGGCGGCGGCCCGCCGGCGATATCGAAGCCTGCGTTCGCTCGACCACGGCCTGCCTGCGCGCCGGCCTCGCGATGCGGCCCACCTGGATGTCTGTATGAACGTCGACTGGATCCGGCGCTACTGCATGTCGCTTCCGCATACGACGGAAACGGTGCAGTGGGGAAAACGACCTGGTATTTAAAATCGGCGGCAAGATGTATGCCGTGGCGCCGCTGGAGCCGGCTCCAGTGGTGCTTTCGTTCAAGTGCACACCGGAGGACTTCGGCGAGTTGACGGAGCGCCCGGGCATTATCCCCGCGCCCTATCTGGCCCGCGCGCAATGGGTCGCGCTGCAGAGCGAGGATGCGCTGACCGCGGTCTCACTGAAGCCTCTGTTGAAACGCGCCTATGACCTGGTCTTCGCCAGGCTGCCCAGGAAGACGCAAGCGGCGCTGCGCGAGGCGTCGAAATGAAGGTTCTGCCTGGCCTCCTGATGCTCTGGTTCGCGGCGTTCCCATTGGCGGCGCAAGACGCGGCCTCGGGCCAAGGCAAGCTGATGGTTACCAGCGGTGGGCAAACGGCTGAGGCATTGTTCCGGCAACTCATCGCGGGACCCGAGCCAAGCGTCGTGTTTATCCCGACTGGCGCGTCGTCGCTGCGCAGCGACTCCGGGGTGATCTGGAACCCGGACAAGCCGGAGCACCGCGCCGAGTACGAACAGGAGATCCTGAAGCTCTTCGGCCTGAAGCGGGTCACGATCCTGCATACGCGCGACCGGCAGGTGGCGGATACCGACGCGTTTGTCACGCCGCTACGCACCGCGCAGGCGGTCTGGATATCGGGCGGCAACCCCGGCCGGCTTGCGGACGCCTATCTCGGCACCAAAGTCGTCGATGCGTTGAAGGCATTGATCGACCGTGGCGGCATCGTCGCCGGCGAATCGGCCGGAGCCATTATCCAGGGATCCTACATTGTCCGCGGGAATCCGAACAAGCCTGTACTGATGGTCGATGGTCACGACCGCGGCTTGGGCCTGCTACCGAACGTCGCCATCAACCCCCACCTGAGTTCCAATAAGCGGGAGAACGAGCTAGTGTCCGTGATCGACCGCTATCCGCAACTGCTCGGCATCGGCATCGACGACGATGCGGGGCTCCTGGTCAGTGGCGAAATAGCGCAAGTGTTCGGCAAGGGTCGGGTGGCGATTTATGATAACCGCAAACACAAGGACGGCTGGTATTACTGGCTGAATCCCGGTGATCGCTTCGATCTGAAGACGCGCATGCCGATCGGCCGGCCTATTGAGTGAGCGGCAATCTGGGCCGAAGGGGAACTAGGCCAGATAGACCTCACCGAACGGCATTCACCGGTTGCCCATCTTCCAATGGTTTCCACTGGAGGCCACAAAGGGGGTACGATATCCAAAAGGTTCGGAGGGTTTATGATCCGTGGTCTGGTGGCGTGTTTCGCCTGGTTGGCGACCGTTGGGATGCCGGCCTGGGGACAGGATTCGGCGGCGAGCGCGGCGGCGAAAGCGGCATCTACCGCGCCCCAGGACGTGAAACCCGGCAGCATTACTTACGAGGACGTCGCGTATCCGTTTCCGGTTCAGCACCTGCCGCTGACGGTCTACGGTCAGGACGTGCGCATGGCCTACATGGACATACCTCCAGCCGGCCAGCCGAACGGGCGCACCGTGGTGCTGTTCCACGGGATGAACTTCGGCGGCTTCTATTTCGCCGGGCCAATCGAGGCGCTGCGCGGCGCGGGCTTCCGCGTGGTGGTGCCGGACCAGATCGGCTTCGGCCGGTCGTCCAAGCCGATCATCCCCTACAACTTTCACGACATGGCGGCCAACAGCCGGAAGCTGCTCGAATCGCTGGGTGTCGGCAAGGCGGCGATTGTGGGCCACTCGATGGGCGGCATGCTGGCCGCGCGCTTCGCCGCGTCCTATCCGGACGTCACCGAACGCGTGGTGATCAACAACCCGATCGGGTTGACCGACGTACGTTGGGACCGGCCGTGGCGGACCGCCGACGAAGCCTACAAGGCCACCATGGCGCAGAGCCACGACCAGGCCTGGCAGGCGTTTTACGCCAACATCCGGCGTTACTTCCCGGGCGCATGGAAGCCCGAGTACGAGAAATACGTGCGCATCCTGTATGCGCCGACGCTAAGTGGCGATTGGCCCCGCCTGGCGATGGTGCGGGCCATCTATCAGCAGATCACCTACCTGGACCCGGTGGTCTACGATTGGGCGCACATCAAGGCGAAGGCGCTGGTGCTGGGCGGCGATCAGGATGGCGACAACTTCCCGGCGCTGGCCAGGCACATCGCCGATACCATTCCCGGAGCCGAGCTGGTGCTGATCCCGAAGGTAGGCCACGTGCCCCACTTGCAGGCGCCGGAGGTGTTCAATCGGGAGCTGCTGAAGTTCTTGCAGTGACCGGTAGGACAGACGATCGGTTTATGTCGTCTGTCAACCTGCCGGGGTCGCATGACGGGGTCGAAAAACCACCTCGCCCATCGGGAATCTCTGGGCTTGCCGCAGTGTTTCATGAGCTTTCGCGGGCGGAACGCCCATCCCAACAGACCACGAAAACGATGGTCTGTCCCACCCTTCTTACTGCAGCGTATAGACCGCGCGCGTCGGCGATGGGTGCGTAACGCTCAGGCTGGTGTTTCCACGCTTCTCCGGCGCCGGCGCGGCGGCGGGCAGCGGCGTGGTCTGGTCCACGGTCAGTGTGGTGTCGGACAGGCTGACGGTGCGCTTCCAATCTTTTCCCTGAGAGTCTTTTCCCTGAAACTCCAGGCTGTTGCCATGGGTCTGAACTTCTACCGGGCCGGGCGCGGCGAAAACGCCTCCCTCGGGGAAGAAATTCACGTTGGTGTCCTTCCAGGTGAACTCCATCCAACGGCCGCCATCCTGCTCGGAGAAAACGGCGCGCACCTTTGGCGATTCCAGAATCCATTCCGGGTAGCCGTCGCCATCCAGATCAGCGCTCCACACAACCGTGCGGCCCCTCGGCACCAGCAGCACGCGCACGGGCACGTCGTGATCGGCGCCGTTGGAGACGCGCAGACGAAAATCCCTCAGGCCGGTGTCGCCCTCGGCGTTGCCCGCCGGCACGGCGGCGTCACCCGCAGGCGCGGCGGCGTTGCCCGCGGGTCGGGCGGCGTCACCCGCGGGCGCGGCGGCATTACCAGAAAGCGCGGCCGCAAACACGCGGATCTCGACGCGGCGCTCCTCCATGGCGGCGACCGAGATGTCGGTCTTGGCCGGCAGGAATTCCAGACCCTTGCCCGAAACTTCCAGGTGGTAGGTCTGGATACCGGGTGTATTGTTGCGGATGGCGAACTCCAGGTTGGCGCCGCCTTTGGGCTCGATGGGCGCGGTGGAGGGATCGGGCGTCAATTCGGCGGCCGATCCGAAATGAAGCTGCATCGCCTGCACCACGCGAATGGACGCCGGGCGGAAAAGTTGCAAGCGCGCGCGCCCCAGGCGCACGCCGTCGGCTTCCAGCGCCAGGTTGGCATAATCGCCGTGCGCGGCCTCCGGCGGAACAGCGATTTCGTAATCGATTTCATTCGGCGACTTCACCGTGGGTGTGGCCGTGAAGCCCTCGGGAAGCCGCAGCCGCGAGCGTTTGGCGACGTCCTCCGAGGAATACACCGTGGATACCGTATTCTTGCGGCCGATGACCAGGCGTTTGGCTTCATTAAAGAAGGCCGACGTCTCCGGGGCTTCGATGGCCAGGCCGATGCGTACGTGCTTGTCGGCGGATTTGCCGGCGGGAATCTTGAGGCGCGCGCGCAGGCTCTGGACGTCCCAATCGAACCCTGTGGGCCGGCCCGCCGCCAGAAACGGCCCTACCGGCTTGCGAGCCAGTTGGAGAATTACCTCGCCGGGTTCGGGCGCGGCAAATTCCATGGCCAGAAGGCCGTTCTCAAACTCCACCGAGAGCAACTCGGCGGTAGCGTAGACAATGCGCTCGGCGGGCGCGAACACGATGCAATCGCGGCACAGGCCGTCGGGCGAAAGCGACAAGCCGAGCGGCAGCCACAGCGATTCGCCGGGGCCGACGGAGACGCCCGGAATCACCATGATCCGCTTCGAGAGCGGCTCGAAGACGCGCAGATCGTCATGGAAGGGCTTGACGCCGGAGTTGGCGATGCAGATGGCCGAAGCCGCGGGCGAAACCAGTTCCACGGCGGTAACGCCCTCGGGCAGTTTGCCGGCCAGGGGCTTGGGCATCGCCGCCGGGCGCAGTTCGGAGAACAGCGGCGACCAGGACCGCAGCAGCGCGGCGTCGCGGCGCAGGGCGCTGGTGGTGGGGCGCTCATCGCCGTTGAGGCTCACGGCTCCCTTGCGCAGCAGCGTGGCCGGGGTGGCGGCCCAACCGGCGGGATAGAGTGTGTCTTCGACATCGGTCCAGAGCAGCGAACCGTGCGCGGCGGCGATGGATGCCCGGCTGTGAACCACCGCGGCGGGTTGGTTGGCCGATAGCCGGTTGATGGGCTCGGGCGGCGCGGGCATGCCGAGAAAACCGGCCCGGCCCTCCACCCATGCAATGGGCCCGCCGTGGTTGGCCGTCTGCGTGGCCAGCAGCGAATCCAACTGCTTCAGCCAGACCTGTTCGCCGCCTGGGCCGCTGCCACCGGTGCCCGGGGAGGGCAGGCCGTCATTGATGAAACCGGGAATGGTCTGCAAGGGACGGATCCAGGCGCGCATTTCCAGCCGGCGCAGCAGCCGTATGAAAGCCATCAGATCGCGGCGCGGGCTGGTGCGGCCGGTGAAATCGAATTCGCCGGGCTGAATCTGGTGAAAGTTCCAGGGGATGGAGAACTCCACGGTCTGCACGCCGATATTCTTCAGCCACACCAGTTCGCGCTCCCAAAGCGCGCGCGGGTAGGCATAGTAGGCGAACTCCACCGCCTGCACGAAGCCGGGCTGCGGCTCGGCGGCAAAGGGGACCCCCGGGAGGGCGGCGAGCAGCGACAGAGCGGCGAGGCGGGTGACCGAACGCCTCAACCCTACACAACCCATGTGACACCACCCATCAAAACGTCCGGGCCTTTCGCAGCCGGTAGTCTTCGACCAACGGCATTTTGATTACTGTGCACATTTCAAACAGGCGCGAACGCGCGCGCGCGCCGATGCGGTCGGCCAGCGTGATGCCGTATTCGATGTTGCCGCTGGGCGACTTTTTCATCACGGGGTTACCGACATCTCCGTCGGCCAGGTTGGTGGTAGCGATCAGCGCCCGCCGGTTGTTGCAGCGCCAGGTCACAATGGACGTGATGGTGTCCTCCACCCAATCGCTGACGCGGTGCGCGCCGATATCGTCCAGCAGCAGCACCTCGCTATCCAGCGCCACGCGGTAGGCTTCCTTGTCGGAGGAATTGGAAGCGGCGTCATAACCCGACCGGATGCGGTCCAGCAGGTTTTGGTAGTCACAGAAAAGGCCTTCGAATCCCTTGGCGATGACCGCGCGCAGGGCGGCCGCGGCCAGATGCGTTTTGCCGGTGCCGGGGTCGCCGATGAGCAGCAGGCCCGGGCGCGATTCGCTGGGGAAATCGCGAACGTAGTTCTTGACCGCCAACAACACGTTGGTGAGTTCGCGCCGGGCGATGGGGTTGTCGGGGCCGGGAACGCTGAAGTTGTCGAAGGACGCATGACGATACAGCGGCGGAATCTGTGCGCGGTCTTCCAGGCGCTCCGCCCGGCCCTGGCTGCGGCAGCCGCAGGCTTCAGCCCCGGAGACATCCGCGCGCTCAATGATGATCCATCCCGTGCCGCCGCACTTCCCGCAAACCGACTCCGTGGGCATTAGCTATATTATCAATCAGACGCGAGAGGCCCAAACCGTGTTTCGTTGGGCACAGCGTGTTTCGCCGGGCAACACTTCTATGGGTGCTTACACGTATTCGGGAAACAGGGGTCAGCGCAGCCTTTTTGTGGGGCAGATTGGCAATCTGCGGCGGATTGGCAATCCGCCTGCCGACGTCCAGAGCGAGCCCCGAGGCGCTCGTGGGTGCCCCGCGGCAGGCGGATTGGCAATCCGCCGCAGGTTAACAACCTGCCCCACAAGCCGCTTGCCCTCCGAAACCCCGAAAACGTGTAAGTATTCCACTTCTATGCCGTGCACTCCCCGGTGCACGCAATGCGGTCACTGCACCACGCCCGCGCCCGAATCCGGCGCCCGACGGAGTGCGCAATCGCCGCCGGCGGCACACCGGGCCTCTCCGTCGCCGATCCTTGCCGGCGCGTCCTCGACCAGATCCGGCCCCCTCCCCTTGGTGAACTCGAAGGTGACAACGACTCCCTTCTTCGAGGTCCATCCGTTCCGAATGAGCCTGTACTCCACGGCGTCGTCGACGCCCCCTACCATGGCGCGCATGGTGTCGCCCTCCAGTCTGTGAATCGCTCCCTCAACATATGACCCATCGGGGTAATGAATGAGCATTGCGTAGCCTCCGGTATCTCTGCCCAGTCACTAGTTTAGGCGCCAGCGCCCTGTTGATCTGTGAGCGGTATTCGAAGAAATCGTAAATCCCGGCAGCGTTTTCGGATCCAGGCCCCGGAACGGGGCGGCGGATTGCCCCCGGTTAGCTGGGAACCTAGGAAATTCCGGTTGCTCATTAGGTGAATTGCCCGTGCTTTTGGAGAGCGGCGCGAGCGTAACCTCAATTTCAGGGCAGGACAAAATTCCCAAGGAACGCCCTAAGCGGAGAGAACGAACATGACCACTGAGAATCGCGGTAAGAAGAACGGGAATCCGCGGCAAGACTGCCGCTGCGGACAATGCGCAGCATGCATCGACAATGCCAGATGGGAACGCATATTTAAGGAAAAGTTCGCGGACCCTCTCTATTACACCCCGAAGCAGGTCCGCAATGCCTCGCCGATAACCGACATGTGAGTGCGGCGCCCTGGTTGCACGGATGCCGGTGGCCGGTGGCCGGTGGCCGGTGGCCGGTGAAAGCAGTGCGTGTGGCTGCGCAATCCGCGCGGGCCGTTTCTTAAAACGCGTGAGCCGAGCGCCCAGAGTGGGCATGAGCCGGTCGTCCACCACGTAGATGCAGACGCCGGCATCGAAGTAGCCGATGTCGCCGGTCCGCATCGGGCCGTCCCGTCAGGACCTCTTCGCCGCAGACCCGTGGCTGCTCCGGTGGCTGCGACCGTTGGCTGCGCCCGTGTCTGCGAATGACCCGCTTGCTACACTCTTCTTATGTCCACCCGGCGGTGGCGTCCCGCTCAAAAGCTGGCGACCTTGGCGCTTCTTTCTTCGATAGCCGCGGCTCGCCCGCCTGCGCCTCGCCCTCCCGAAACCTGGATACTCGCGCGCAGCCGCCATTTCGAGGTCTATTCGGACGCCAGCCCCAATTCGGCGCCAGCGCTTCTGGCCGACTTTGAGCGCATGCATGCCTTTTTCGCGCGCCAGGTGGGCGCCGCCCCGGACCCGCGCCGGCCGGTTCGCATCATCTGTTTCGGCGGACGCCTGGAATACGAATCGTACCGGCTGCGCTCCGGCGCCGATGCCTATTATCTCGGGACGGAAAGCCGGGACTACATCGTCATGCCAGCCTGCGCGCCTGGCGACTTCCACTTAGCCGCCCATGAGTATGCTCACCTTCTGATTCACGCCTCGGGGCTTGGGCTGCCGCGCTGGATCGCCGAAGGGATTTCCGAAGTCGCCTCTACCGTGCAAATCGGCGACCGCGCCAGCAGCGTGGGCGGCGACATCCCTGACCGCTCCCGGCTGTTGCGCAGCGAACGCTGGCTGCCGCTCTCCGACCTCTTTGCCCGCGGCGAAAACGCCGAGGGGAGCGCCGTTTTCTACTCCCAAAGCTGGGCGCTTACCGCCATGCTCCTGCTTTCGCCGGAATACGGACCAGGCTTCCGCCTGCTGGTGGCGTCCCTGGCTTCCGGAGTTGCGGGCGATGAGGCTCTGAGCTCCGCCTACAACCGGTCGCCCAACACCGTGATCCGCGACCTGCAGGCGTGGCTGGCCCGCATTCCGCCACCCATTCCCCTTCCGGGCATCGCCGGGCTCGCGCTCCCCGGCCAGCCGGCTCCGGTTTCGGCTTTCGAATCGCAGGCCATGCTGGCCGACCTGCGCTTCGCCTCTGGCGATCTGGACCGCGCCGAAACCATGTACCGCAGCCTCGCCGCCGGGCCCGGTGGGCGCCCCGGAGCCGCCAGCATTTATGCCGCCCTCGGCCTCATTGCGCTGCGCAAGAACGATGCCCCGGCCGCACTGGCAGCCTGGGAGCGCGCCATGCAACTCGGCATCGCCGACGCCGGCACCTGCTACCGCTACGCCGTGCTGGCTGAGCAGCGCGGTCTCCCGCCGGGCCAGGTCCGCCGCGCGCTGGAGCAGGCTATTTCCCTGCGACCCGATTTCGACGATGCCCGCTTCCAACTGGCGCTGATGCTCAAGAACGCCGGCCAGTCAGAGCCGGTTCTGGCCCAGCTCAAGGCCATGGGCGCCGTCTCCCCGGCGCGCGCCTTCGCGTACTGGTCCGCCATGGCGGATACGCTGCTGGACCTGGGCCGCCGCGAAGATGCCCGAGCCGCCGCGCTGCAGGCCCGCCAAGCCGCTACCTCCGATGCCGAGCGCGAACATGCCGCACAGATCCTCTACATGGCCGATACCGACCTCGCCGTGCAATTGACCTCGGGCCCGGGTGGCCCTGCCTTCCAAGCCATTCGCGTGCCGCATGACCAGCTACCACGCAACCCGTTCATCGAATCGGGCGACCGTATCCAGCGAGTCGAGGCCACTCTCAAGCGAATCGAGTGCGCCGAAAGTGAAATCCGAATCGCGGTTTCGGGCCAATCCGGCGATCTTACGTTATCCGTTCCCGACCCTTCACGGGTCGAGATCCGCAATACACCGGGCGTCTCGTTTGAGTTTACGTGCGGCCCACAGACGCCGAGGAAAGTCTTCGTGGAGTACACCACCACGAACATTCTCCGTGGCTTGGAAATGCGCTAGCGCGAGTTTGGCTGTGGGACAGACGATCGGTTTATGTCGTCTGTCAACCTGCCACCCAGCTAGCCGCTGGCCTGCCTCCGGCTTTCCGCTTCCGGCCGGATGGCGCGGTGCATGTCCAGCGCCGGCGGCCGGACCGTAGTCTGGCTGAGCATCACGTGCACCTGCCCGCGGTGGTGCGTCTGATGGTTGAAAAGATGCGCCAGCAGCAGCCCGGCGGGATCGGCATGATGCTCCCCGGCGCTGTTGACGTAACGCACCTCCTTCGCCAGCAACTCCTCCGTAGCGTCGGCCAGAAAGGCTTCGATGCGCGCGTCCTCCGCCACTCTGGCGGCCCTAAGGCTGGCGAAATCCGGGTACAATTCGCTACCCAGGGCCGGGGTGGTGGTGTAGCCCGTTTCGGTGAACCGCGCCATCCAGATCCGGTCGCCCAGTAGGATATGGTTCAGAGTCCGGTGCACGCTGCGAAACGAGGCGGCCCGCTCCCGCCGGTACTCCTCCTCGTCCAGCCTGCCACAAGCGTCGTATAGCCGTTCGTTGGCGATGCTGTTGTACCGCGCCAGCATCTGGAAGTGCGCAATCAGGGATGCCATCCCTCCATCTTACAAGGGTCGGCCATGCGACCGGCACGCTTGCCCGCACCCGCGCGTCAAGGTACGGGTGGGTGTGCGACGTAGAGTGGGCTTGTGGTGTAAATGCCGATTCGGAGCCGTGACCGTAAGGGAGCGGAGTGCGGCATCGTATCCCGCGGTATCGTTGTCCTGCGGTATCGTGTTAAGGAGAAATCGCAAATGACCAACATCACCCGCCGGGATCTGGGACGCCTGGCGGCATCGGGCGCTGCCTCGCATTCTGTGCCCGCGGCGCCGGCGCAACCGGCCCCGAAAATCGGCTACTGCATGGTGGGGCTCGGCCGCATTTCCATGCAGCTTCATCCCTGCCTGCAAAAGCACGCAACTTTCCCCGGTCGCCGGGCGGGTAACCGGCCATCGCGACAAGGCCGAACGATGGCGGCCGCGTACCGCGTCCCGGCCAGGAACATCTACAGAGATCCGTCCCACTTCGTCCGCCAGGCCAACCACTTCTCCGTGTGCATCCTGCAGAATAAGGAACCGAAAACCCCCGGCGAGGAAGGTCTGCGCGATATGAAACTCATCGCCGCCATTCACAAATCGGCAGGCATCGTTTTTTAGGAGCTATCGACATGAGAATCTCAATCGCCGGCATTTTCCTGATTCTGTTCGCCACATCCGCGTGGGCGCAACAACCCCCCGCGCTCCGCTCACCCGAAGTCGATTCCGCCCGCCGCGTGACGTTCCGCCTGCGCGCCCCCAAGGCCAGCGAGGTCTCAGTATCCGGCGAATTCATTCCAGGCAGCCAGAGCCTCCAGAAGGACGATCAGGGCGTCTGGAGCGTCACCATCGGGCCCGTCGAACCGGAGATCTACAACTACAACCTCACTATTGACGGCGTGCGCACCATCGATCCCAACAACCCCAATGTGAAATCCGGCTCCACGCCCGGCACCATCGCCAGCGTTCTGGAGGTGGCGGGCGTTGGCCCGGCATTCTACGACGGCCAGGCGGTGCCGCACGGCGAGATCCGCACGCACTGGTACCAGTCGAAATCGCTGAACGCTTTGCGGCGGGTGACCGTCTACACGCCGCCGGGCTATGATCAGAGCGCGCCGACACGCTACCCCGTGCTTTACCTTTTCCACGGCGCCAACGCGGATGAGACCGCCTGGACGCGCTTCGGCCACGTCAACCTGATCCTCGACAACCTTTTGGCGGCTGGCAAGGCTAAGCCCTTCGTGGTGGTCATGCCCTTCGGTTACGGTGTGCCGCCCGGAACGCCCGCTTCCGCGCCGGGCGACAATACTGCCCTCTTCAGCCGCGACCTGATCGAGGACGTGATCCCGGCAATTCAATCCAAATACCGCGTCAGCACCAGCCGCGACCAACGCGCCATCGCCGGCCTGTCGATGGGCGGCGGCGAGTCGCTGGGGATCGGCCTGAACCACCTGGACCTCTTCAGCTACGTGGCCGGCTTCAGCGCGGCTCTGCGCCCGCCCGACTTCCCGAAAACCTTTGCCGGCCTGGTAGCCAACCCGAAGGAGGCCAACCAGAAACTGCACCTGCTCTGGGTCGGTTGCGGCAATCAAGATAGCCTGTTCGCCCCGGCCAAGAGCTTCTCGGCGTTCCTGGAAGATCACAAGATCAAGCACACCTTCCGCGAAACCCCCGGAGCCCACACCTGGATGGTCTGGCGCCGCTATCTGAACGAACTGGCCCCGCTGCTGTTCCAGTAACACGGGCCGAGGCTGCTCGTTTTCGCGGAACGCCGTCCCACGGGCGAACGTTAACCGGTCAGTTTACCTGCCCGGAATCAAGCGCTTTGCCTTGGCCTTCCACGTGCCATCAGGGCCGGGCATGAAGAAGCCGCTTGTTCTGGCCCTGCTGCCCCTGGCAGTGTTGGCAGCCGACACCGCCATGTTCCGTGGAGATCCGGCGCACTCCGGAGTCTACACCTCCACGCTGACGCCCAGCCTCTCCACGGTGAAGTGGAAATTCAAAACCGGCGCCGAGGTTGTTTCGTCACCGGCAGTAGCCGCAGGCTCGGTCTACTTCGGCAGCGCCGACCACAACCTCTATGCGCTCGGCGCCGCCGATGGCACGCTCCGTTGGAAGTTCCACACCGACAGCCTGGTGAACTCGTCGCCCGCGGTTGGCGGCGGAACGGTCTTCGCGGGCAGCGTGGACGGCAACTTCTATGCCGTTGACTCGGAGACCGGCAAACTCAAATGGAAGTTCAAGACCGCCGGCGAGCGCCGGTTCACGGCGCCGGGAATCCACGGCGCCATGCCGCGCACCGAAATGATGGCCGATGGCTTCGATGTCTTCCTGTCGTCACCCGCCATCGCCGCCGGCGTAGTCTATTTCGGCAGCGGGGACCACAACGTCTACGCGCTCAATGCCAGGACCGGCGAACTGAAATGGAAATTCACTACCGGGAACGTCGTTCACGCTTCGCCGGCCGTGTCGGATGGCGTACTTTACATCGGAAGCTGGGACCGGTACCTCTACGCGCTGGATGCCAGGACGGGCGCCGAAATCTGGAAGTTCCAGACCGGCGACGACACCGAGATCTATAACCAGGTCGGCATCGCCAGTTCAGCCGCGGTAGCCGGCGGCGCCGTCTACTTCGGTTGCCGCGACGGCCATTTTTACGCCGTGGATGCCAGGACCGGCCTGGAAAAATGGAATGTCGACAACCGGAAGGGCTGGGTGATTGCTTCGCCGGCGGTTCACAACAGCACGGTCTACTTTCCGACTTCGGACGGCATGCGCTTCAAAGCCATTGACGCCGCCACCGGCCGGCCAGTCTTCGATTTCGGCAACAAAGAGATTTCCTTCTCCTCGCCGGCCATCGTGAACGACACGGCTTATTTCGGTTCGTCCGATGGCTGGCTTCACGCCGTGGATCTGAAAGCCGGAAAGGTCAAGGCCGAGTTTCAGACCGACGGGTCCCGGCAGAACGCCTCGCTGTACACCGACGCCCAGGGACGGATCAAGCCCGGCATTTACCCGGATGGCACCCTGGACGGCATAATCATCGGCATCCACACCATGTTCAAACTCGGCTCCGTGCTCTCATCCCCGGTGGTGGCCGATGGCGTGCTGTACGTGGGCAGCACGGACGGGCAGGTTTACGCGATCCAGTAGGCGTCGCCGCGTGCTTTGTGGGGCAGGTTGTTAACCAGGTTGTCAACCTGTTTCGCATGAGGCCGGGCGCACATGGGCAGGGATGAAAGTCGCCCGTGGCGCTATGTGGGGCAACTTGGCAAGCTTACTTGGCAAGCTGCGGCGGATTGGCAATCCGCCCGCCGGGAGTTGGCGCGCAGCCGAACCTCCACAAGCGACTTCGAGAGTGCGGCGGATTGCTAATCCGTCTGCGCGATGCGGCAGCGAGCCAGCCCGCGTTAGCCGACTACGCAGCCGCGGGCGCTTCTCGACCCCGAGGACTCAACGGCCATTTGCCTCGGCGATCTTGTCGATGACGATGGCATTGGATCCGCCGCGCGTATAGGCTTTGCCCGTCGCCGTAATGCGTTTGCCCGCAAAAGGCATGAGCCGCTTATTCTGACCTTCGGCCGGCATAGTTTCTGCAATCGGCCAGTAAATGGAGCCGTCGTCTTGTAAGATGACGAGCGGCGATCCATTCTTGGCACAGGATACCGCGCAATCGGCGCTGATGGGCTTTTTCAGCCCCTTGGTGAAAGCGCACGCGGAGTCGAGCACCCAGCCAGTGATTGTTTTCTGCTCGGCCGCAATGCCGGACGCGCTCATGATGACTCCGAGAACCGTGGCGATTGCCAATCTGTGCTTCATGAGACCCGATTCTACATGCAACGGTGGAGTTGCGCAACGGCAGGCACATTGCCGCCGCTACGGTTCGATCACCACTTGCACGCGATTGCTTTCGACTCCATCGGCGCTGATGTACAACTCCGAGACGCCGGCGTTCACGATGGCGGGCAATTGCACTTCCACCAGATAGAAGCCGATGTGCCCCGGCGCCAGCGTGGCGCGCGTCACGGGAATGGCCGCGCCATTGAGATAGGCACGAACGGCAGCCGCCACTTCAGGGGGATTCTCCAGCGGGGCCGGCAGACCGGCGTGCCAATCCGCCCGCACTTTGCCTAACCCGGCCGCAAAAATCTGCACATGCGTATTCGAACGGGCCGCGTTGCGAGCGTCCAGAAGCAACCCGGATTCGGCGTCCTGCAGCAGCGGAGACCCATCCAGGCTCACAAAAATCGCCGGCGACACCGCCTGCAGTTGCAGCCCGACTGGCACCCGCCCACCGGGAGTTTGCAGGGCCAGCACCACAGTCGGCCCCACGGCATCGAAGGGAACCTGGATTTGCGACGCATCGTCGGCCGCCGCCAGCACCGGAAAGTTTAACGTGCCGGCGGTGGCTGAGCTCACCCGGCCGCCAATCACGCTCAGCAGCGAACCCGGGGCCGCGGGCCGCAGGCTGAAATCGGCTGCGTTGACCACGCGGAGGCTGCGCATGCGGTGCGGCGCCAGCGTCGCGTACACGCCATAACCATCTAACGCCGCATACAACTGAATTCCCGCCGGGTCCAGCTTTACGTCGGTCGCTGGCGCCGCCGGCAGCCGGTCCGAAAGGCTGGTCCAATTCACCGCGGGCGAACTGGCGTTGTCCAAATCGACGCGACCCGCGAAAACTCCCCGGTCGGTAGCCACGAAAACCGCGCCCGACACGCGCTCGCCGACCACCGCGTGCGCCGGGGCGTTGGGCAGATTGGCATCCAACGCGTCCCAGAAAATGCCGCCGTTGGTGGTGCGCAGCACGTGCGGGCCAACCGGGCCGCCCACCGCCGCCAAAGCCGTTTGCGGCCGCGTCGGATCTACAAAGATGCGCTCCACGGGGCCCGTGGCATCGGTCACGGTCCCGCGGAAAGTTGCGCCGTTATCAATCGAAACCCAGATGCGCCCATCCGGCGAACCGGCATAGATGGTGGCGTCGGACTGGCCGTAGGACGCGACCCTGGCGCCCAACTTGGCCGAGAATTGCTGGAGCCTGGCGGCCTCGTTCTCTGCCCTGGATGACGTTACCGGAACCCACACCGAGCCGCCGGGAGGTAATTCCAGCGTGCCCAAAGCGTCGGACTCCACCCGAGTGCCGGCAGTCCCGGCCGGCGTGGAAACAATGCGCCTGACCGGCAGATTGGGCAGGGAGTGGTTTAACCCGGCCCACGACATGCCCCCGTCCATCGACCGCCAGACTCCGAAGTCGTTGGCGACCACCAGTTGGTCGGGGTTGACCGGTGAGACGGCCACGCTGTGTTGCATGCTGCCGATCACCGATTCCGATTTAAATCCAGTCAGGTTCACCCAGGTGCGTCCATCGTCTACGGAGCGCATCAACTGGCGGCCCAGGGAAAACAGCCCCGACCCAGGCACGGTGACCACGCGCGCGCCCGGCTCGGGGATCCGGACCGGCAACCCCAACAGCGGTTCAGCGGGCTCAGCCGCCGAAGCCGCCGGTGTCCAGGTTTCGAAATCGGGAGTCTGGAGGACCTTGCCGGAACGCGTGCGTGCGTACAACAGCCCACCGTCGGAATTGAACCAAACCCGGTCCACCGGGCCCGTCGCCGGCGAGGCCAGCAGGAATTCGGCGGCGGTGCTTCCTACCTTGCGCCACTGCGTGCCGGTCTGCGCCGCCACGAAGTGAGCCAGAGCCAACACCAGGGCGAAAAGGCGCAGGGTGTGGCGGAGTGTTTCTTTATGACACACAGTCGTTGTCCATTTTACCGCACTTTGGACCGATGTCCTCGAACTAACTACTGAAATCACATACTTTGTGATCGTTTGTTAATCCCGGCCCCATGTTTGCTTTAGCAAGTTTGGTGCTAGACTGATCTTGTTCCGGCACCTGGCTGCGGGTTTCAGACGTCCGAGTCTCGAAATCAGAGGTTAGAGTCTGGAAAAGGCGATATGCTTCGGCGTTCCACGTTAACGCGGACCGTGCACAGGCTACTGGTGGCGGCCACCCTGGTGGTGTGTCTGGCCCCGTTGCGGGCGCAGGACGCGGCTGCCCGGCCTACCGAGTTGGCCGGCGACGTTTCCTTTTTGCGAGACGGGCAAAACGGCTACAAGTGGGCTTTGAACCTGGGCACGGACGTGAAGCCGGGGTGGATCGTCAAGACCGGGAAAGACGGCTATGCCAAGTTCCAGGTTTCCGACGGCAGTACCTTTGAAGTTTTCCCCAACTCGGAGATCACCTTCCGCGCGGATCCTGGAAACTGGACGCATCTCCTCAACGTTTGGATCGGCCACATTAAGGTGATTATCCAGCACTTGCCGGGCGTGGCCAATCCGAACAACGTCACCAGCCCGACGGCAGTGATTTCGGTTCGCGGCACCATCTTTGACGTGATTGTGGAAGATCTGGATGGCACTACGTTGGTCAGCCTGGATGAGGGTTTGGTCCAAGTCCATCACCGCATGCAGCCGGGACCGGACAAGTTCCTGAATCCCGGTGAAGCCGTCCGCATCTTCCCCAACATGCCTTTGGCCAAGGCGGCGGCCGCCCCCGCCAACATTGCTATGAGGCTGGCGCGGGTGGTGCAAGACGGAATCTACGAAATGTTGCGGCAGCGGAATGTGGGTGGCGGCCCTGGTCCAGGCGGTGTCCCGACGGGCACTGGCGGCTCGCAAGGCGACAAAGGCAAGAACGGTGGCAGCACGGGAACGGGCGGTTCCCCCACACCCACTGGTGGCGCACCGACACCTCCTGGCGGAGCACCAACGCCACCCGGCGGAGCACCGCCCCCACCAGGCGGTCCCGGTGGCGGAATCTAATCAGCGGACGCTAATCAGGGGACGTTAAGTACCCGTTTCAGAAGCTCCTAACGTATCCGGCGAAACCGCTTGCTTACGCGCGCGGCTCCGATCAGAGCCGCGGTTCCCTCCGTTCCGAGCCGCGACCGTCAGCAAGCGGTTCCCTCCAAATAACTAAGCTTTTCAGCTCCTCGCCCGCTCCATAGGTGTATACTCTTTCCAACATTCTTCCACCCTGGGAACTCCGAAGAACGGGATTTCCGGGCCGAAAAGGAGGGGGCATGGAAATCGAACGCAGATCCTTCTTCGCCAGCCTCGGAGGTGCGGCGGCCGTCGCTCTCATGGACTCCGAGGCGCGCGCGGACGCGCTGGAGCATTACATGTCGGACCAGTTGGATGAGGCCACCGCCGGCGAGCAGGCAGAGACCCAGAAGTACCCAACCGTCGCCGAGCTTGAGGCTCAGATCGCCACGCGAAATTATCGTCGAGGTGCCGGCAGCCTTTTTGCGTCGGGGACCAAGGTCAACAAGCTCCCGCCGATGCCGCGGAATCCGACGCTGTTGGACTTCTTTCAGCTTCGGTTCGCGCCCGCCAATCATGTGCTGCAGAGCGCTACGCGGGCCCTCAAGACCGGCATGACGGAGGAGATTACGCTGGCCTGCCTGCTTCACGACGTGGTGCAGAATCTGATCAAGCCGGATCACGGATGGTGGGGCGCGCAACTCATCGAACCGTACGTCTCGCCGAAGGTCGCCTTCGCCGTCCGCTACCATCAGGCCTTGCGTTTCTATCCCGATTCCGCGGCCGGATACGAGTATCCCGACCTCTACTACCGCATGTTCGGGTCGGACTACGTCCCGCCGCCGCACATTGAAACCACCTACCAGATGGTCAAGAAGCACCGCTGGTATATGGAGCTCAGACTGGTGACGGTGAACGACCTGTATGCGTTCGATCCCAAGGCGGTGGTGAGCGTCGACCCCTTCGCCGATATTATCGGGCGGCATTTCAAGCAGCCGAAGGAAGGGTTGGGAAACGACAACAGCCCGGTCGCCCATATGTGGCGCACGATCGGCAATCCGGACTCGCCGCTGTAGCATTCGCCGCTGTAGCATTCGCCGCCATGGAATGAGCGGTTTGAATCGCCGCCTGTTCCCCGTGATAGATTGGGAAAGTGCCCCCATCATACGCCCTGCGAGGGTTGAGCGTTTTGGCATGTGCCGCGGCGCTGTTCGCACAGGCGCCGGCTACCCAACCGGTTTCCCCACAGGCTTCCCCATCAGCGCCCGGCGGACTGGAGCCTGCCTGGGAGATCGCGCCGGTATTGCAGGAAATGGGCGATCACGCCGCGCGCCTGTTGCCCGTGCTGGATCGGATCGACGTAAAGTCCTGGACTGCCAAGGGAGCATCGGAAACCTACGCGGACCAGTTGCAGTCCAGTAAAGACCAGGCCAAAGCCCTGGCTGGTGGCGCCCGGGCGTTGTCGCGCAATCCGGAGAAGCTGTCCGCGTCGCTGGAGCTGTTCTTCCGCATCGCCGGCCTGGAAACGATGCTGGCCTCCCTGGAAGATGGCATCCGCAAGTACCAGGATCCGCAACTGGCCCAGCAACTGGCGGCCGTGAACGCGGAAAATGGCGCCAATCGCGAGCGCCTTCGCCGATATATCGTCAATTTGGCGGCGGAGCGGGAAGATCAGTTTGCGGTCATGGATCGCGAAGCGCAGCGCTGCCGGAGCACACTTTTGCCAACTGTCCCGCCCAAGGACTCAGGAAGGAAGAAATAACAGCCTCATGCCCTTCATCTGCAGCATTTGTGGAGAGCCATCCACGCGAATCTGTGCCCGCTGCACGAAAGACGCCTGCGACAACCATCTTTGCGATAAGTGCCTTCGGTGCAGCGACTGCTGCGAGTGCGAAGTCGCACTTGCCGAACCGGCCCGCCACGTAGTCCGGGTCGCCGCGCCGCTGCCTGTTCAAGAACCGCCTCTGCCGGAACCGGCGCCGGCTGCGCTGGAATGGGAGCCCGAACCGGCGCTGGCTGCACTGGAATGGGAACCCGAACCGGCGCCGGCTGCGGAACCGCCTTTGACCGAACCGGCGCCGGCTGAACCGGCACGGGAGCCCGAACCGGAACCACTGCCCGAGTGAGCCGTAAGAACGCCCGAAAAACGGGTAGGGCCGGCGAAGCCCCGGCCACTCGGCCCGAAGCGCCCGTGCTTAAGCGTTTTCGGGAAACACTTATGCGCCGGAACGCTCCCTAACGGTCGCGGCTCTGTAACCGACGCCGAATCAGCACGACCACAACCGAGCCGCGACCGTAACGGAGCGTTTGCCACCGCTGAACCCATCAATCCCGAAAACGTTTACGCACCCCCCGCGGCCCCGAAGCCCGCCGGCCCCCACTCGCTCCCCCGTTGTGCCATAATCATTCCCCATATGAAGGCCGCATTTCTATTGACGGGACTGCTGGGCGCCCTATTCGCTCAGGCTCCCACTGTGTGGACCCCGGAATTTTCCATGCAGTTCAAGACCGTGGGCGGTGTGGTTCCCTCCGCCGATGGCTCGCGCGTCGCCTGGACTCAAACCCAGCCGGTGATGGATGCCGAGCATAGCGAAAACCTCACCCACATTTTCATCGCGAACGCCGATGGATCGCATCGCCTCCAGTTGACGCGCGGCGAGCAGAGTTGCACCGCGCCGGCGTTCTCGCCCGATGGGCGTTACGTCTACTTCCGCTCCGCGCGCTCCGCCAAAATGAACGTCTACCGCATCGGTATTTCCGGCGGCGAGGCCGAAATGCTGACGGATTTCAAGGGCAATCTGGGCAATTATCAGGTGGCGCCCGACGGCAAATCCGTCGCCTTCACCGGCCATCAGCCGCCCGCCGACGAAGAAAAGAACAAGAAGGAGAAGCGCGACTGGCGCGTGGTGGATTCCAGCCCCGCCAACATGGCGATCTACCTGATTCCCGCCGAAGCCGACGCCGACGGCAAGCGGCCTCCGCGCCAACTGACCGACGGCAAGCGCCACGTGGAAGAGATCTCCTGGTCGCCCGATTCGCGCGCCATCGCCTTCACTCACATGCCAACCCCGGGCGCCGACGATTGGACCAAGTCCGATCTGGCGGAGGTCGATGTCTTGTCCGGCGCCGTGAAGCCAATCGCCGCCACCAGTGCGGCCGAGTCGCAGCCGTTCTATTCGCCCGACGGAAAGTTTCTCGCCTATACCAAGTCATCCGATCCGCCCCGCTGGGCAACCGACCAACGCGTGATGCTGGTCAATCGCGCCACCGGCGAATCGCGCACCTTGCCCGCCACTTTCGACGAAGAGCCGAACCTCCTCGGGTTCAACGCCAACAGCTCGCGCCTGCTGTTCATCGAAGGCAAGCGCACGCGCTCGGCTGTCTATGCGATGCCGGTGGATGGGCCGCCCGAAGCCCTCTTCGAACCGGCGAAGGGAGTGGTGAGCGTCGCCGGCACGCGCCTCAACACCAGCGGCACCGCGCTGGGCTTCGCCATGGAGAGCCCCGACGAGCCGCCCGAGGCTTATATGATGCCCATTGGCGGCGGCGTTCCCCCGTCCGCCGGCAAGCCCGTCAGCCGCGCCAACGCCGACATGCCGAGACTGCCGCTCGGCAGGACCGAGGCCGTGCGCTGGAAGTCCAAGGATGGCCTCGATATCGAGGGCCTGCTCACTTATCCGGTCAATTATGAGGCCGGCAAGAAGTATCCGCTCATCCTCAACATTCACGGCGGACCCACCGGCGTCTTCACCGAGTCTTTCATCGGGCGCGCCGGGTTGTATCCCCTCGCCGTCTTCGCCGCGCGCGGGTACGCCGTGTTGCGGCCCAACCCGCGCGGATCGGGCGGCTACGGCCGCACGTTTCGGTTCGCCAATTACAATGACTGGGGCGGCAAGGATTACGAGGACGACCAGACAGGCGTCGACCATGTGATCGCCATGGGCGTGGCCGATCCCGACCGCCTGGCCGTGATGGGCTGGAGCTATGGCGGCTTCATGACCTCCTGGACCATCACCCAGACTCACCGCTTCAAAGCCGCGGCCGTGGGCGCGGGCGTCACCGACCTGTGGAGTTTCACCGGCACATCGGACATCCCCGGTTTCCTCCCCGATTATTTTGGCGGCGAGCCCTGGGCTCAGTTCGACGCCTTCCAGAAGCACTCGCCGATTACGTACGTCAAGAACGTGACCACGCCCACGCTGGTACTGCACGGCGAAGCCGACGTTCGGGTGCCCACTTCGCAGGGCTATGAATACTACCACGCCTTAAAGCGGCAGGGCGTGACGGCTAAGATGGTGGTTTATCCGCGCCAGCCCCATGGGCCCACCGAGCCCAAGTTCATTCTCGATATCATGCAACGGCACTTGGATTGGATGGACAAATATGTTCGCTAAAGCTCTGGTACTGCTCCTCCCCACCACCACTCTCCTGGCCCAGTGGACACCCGAATTGTCGATGAAGGTGCGCGTCGTTTCGGCGGTCGTCCCATCCCCCAACGGGCGCCTGGCGGTGTGGACCGAAACCTACCCGGTGATGGACGGCGAAAAAAGCGAATCGCTCACCCACGTTTTCCTGGGGCAAACCAAGGAAGCCCAAACCAACGGCGCCCAAACCAACGGCTCGGGCCGCCTGCAACTCACCCGCGGCGAGAAATTGGCCAACGCTCCCAGCTTCTCGCCGGACTCGGCCTGGGTCTTCTTCGCGTCCGACCGCTCCGGCAAGCGCAACCTCTACCGCATTCCCGTGGATGGCGGCGAGGCTGAACAGATTACCAACTGGACCGGCACACTGGGCGTCTATGCAGTGTCGCCAGATGGCAAATGGCTGGCCTTTGCGGCCCGCGAGCCGGATAGCGGAGAGGAGCGCGCCAAACGCGAGAAGCGCGACCTGCGCGTGATCGACGAGAATCCGCATAACCAGTCGCTCTGGATGGTTCCAGTCGAGCCCATGCGGAGGCCAATGCCGAGCCCAGGCCCGAAGTCAGGCGGCCCGTAAAGAAGGTGGCCGCCGGCCCGTACCATGTAGGCGCCTTCGATTGGTCGCCCGATTCGCGCCGCATCGCCTACGAGACCCGGCCCACGCCCGATGCCAACGATGGCCGGCTGGCCGATATTTACGAGGTCGAAGTCGAAACCGGCAGCGTGCGGCCGGTAGCGGCAACCACGGCCAGCGAGAGCCAGCCGCGCTACTCGCCCGATGGCCGGTACCTCGCCTATGTGCGCAGCAATGAGAGCGCCCGGCGGATCGATGGCAACCGCATCGTGCTGCTGGCGCTGTCCGGGATGAAGGCGCGCGAGTTGCCGCCTTCGGCGGACGAATCTCCTGCGCTGGCAGGCTGGGCCGGCGGCCGTATGCTGTTCACCGAGGGCCGGGGAACCCGCGCCGCCCTGTACACGATGCCGGTGGATGGCGCACCCACGCTGTTGTTCCAGCCGTCGCGCGGGACCTTCGGACCGGGCGGAGCCGGGCTGGCCGTGAACCGTACCGGCAGCCATGCCGGTCTGGCGATACAGGCGCCGGACGAGCCGGTAGAAGCTTACGTGATGGATCTCGCTTCCGGCAAGCCGGTCCGGGTCAGCGACGCCAACACCAGCTTGTCCAGGCAGCCTTTGGGCGAAACGCGGCTGATCCGTTGGAAGTCGGCCAAGGACGGCAAGGAGATCGAAGGGCTCCTCACGCTGCCGGTGAACTACCAGCAAGGCAAGAAATACCCGCTGATCCTCAACATCCACGGCGGCCCGGCAGGTGCTTTCACGGAAACCTTCATCGGCGCTTCCGGATTGTATCCGCTGGCTGCGTTCGCCGCGCGCGGATGGGCAGTGCTGCGCGCCAATCCCCGCGGCTCCACCGGCTACGGTCTGCCGTTCCGCTCGTCCAACGTCGACGATTGGGGCGGCGGCGATTATACCGATCTGATGAGCGGCGTGGATGCGGTGATCGCCATGGGTGTAGCCGATCCAAAACGCCTGGCCGTAATGGGCTGGAGCTACGGCGGCTACATGACCAACTGGGTGGTGACGCAAACCAGCCGCTTCCAGTGCGCAGCCACCGGGGCCGGCCTCTCCGACCTGATTTCGATGTGGGGCACCAACGATATCCCATCGGTGCTGGACGACTACTTCGAGGGCACGTCCGCAGAGGAGCCGCAGCGTTATATCAAAATGTCGCCGCTGGCCCATATCGGGAACGCGAAGACGCCGATGCTGATCCTGCACGGCGAAGCCGATATCCGCGTCCCCACCACGCAGGGCTACGAAATGTACACCGCCCTCAAGCGCAAAGGCACTCCGGTGGAGATGGTGGTCTATCCGCGCACGCCGCACGGCCCCCAGGAACCCAAGTTCGTCATGGACATCATGCGGCGCCACATCGAGTGGGTGGCGAAGTATATCGGCGAGTGAGGTGGGACAGACGATCGTTTTGTGTCGTCTGTCAGTCAGTCCCGCCTCGCCAAATTTTACGTTGTTGTAACCCGATTTTCTGCTAGTCTATTTAGGTCAACTTCAAAGCTGCCAGGCGGGTCACGTTGCCCATCGGATTGCTCCCCAAGTCAGGGCGCCAAACCGGCGAATTGCGGTGGCGTGTCCGCGGAGGTTCTCTCACGATGAAAACGAATCGTAACCTAGCATTTTTTCTTGGCGTCGTGCTGTCGGCGATGTGGCTGAGCGGCACGGCTTGGGGCCAGGCGACCGGCTCCGGAACCATCACCGGCACAGTCTCGGACCCGAAGCAGGCCGCTGTTCCGGATGCCGCCGTAACCATTCACAACACCGATACCGGCATTGACCGCGCGGCCACCACGAATGAAGTGGGGCTGTATTCGGCGCCCTTCCTGCAGCCTGGACGGTATGAGATCACCGTCGGCAGAGTCGGCTTCGCCAAGTTGCTGCGCAAAGACGTCACGCTGCAAGTGGGCCAAACGGTGACCATCGATTTGACGCTCACGATCCAGGCGACATCCGAAACCGTGACCATTACCGCGGAGACTCCCGTCATCGATACCGAGAAGACGGAGATGTCGCAAGTGGTGAGCCAGACCCAGAAAGACAATCTGCCGCTGGCGGGCCGGCGCTGGGAGAGCTTCGCGCTGCTCACCCCCAACATCACCACCGATGGCGGCACCGGCCTGGTCTCCTACCGCGGCATCTCCGGTCTTTACAACGCCAGCGCAGTCGACGGGACGAACAACAATCAGGCCTTCTTCTCCGAAGGCAAGGGCCGGACAGCCACAGGCGTGCCTTACGTTTACAGCATGGATTCCATCCAGGAATTCCAGGTGACTTCAAGCAACTACAGCGCCGAGTTGGGCCAGGCCGCCGGCGGCGTGGTGAACGCGGTGACCAAGTCGGGCGCCAACGATTTTCACGGCGACCTCTTCTACTACCTGCGTTATCCGACGCTGAACGCCCTGGACCCGCTCAACAAGTCGAAGGGAATCTACTCGCAGCCGGTGCACCAGCAACAGCAGTTCGGTTCCAGCGTGGGCGGCCCGATTATCAAGGACAAGCTGTTTTTCTTTGTGACCTATGACGGGTCGCGGAAGGTGAGCCCCATCTCCTACGCCAGTTTCGCCGCCTTCCCGCTGCCCTGTTCGGCGCCCATCACGGCGGCGCAATGCGCATCCGCCAATGGGTATTTCTCGGGCCTGCTGGGCACATTCCCCAGGTTTTTCAGCCAGGACATCGCCTTCGGTAAGTTCGATTACCAGGTGACGCCGCGAAACCGCTTGAGTGCTTCGTTCAATTTCGACAATTTCCGCGCGCCGAACTCCTACGGCACCGGGACCACCAACAACAACACATCCATCACGGCCTCCGGACCTTCGGTTACACACGAGCGCATCTTTGTGGCGAGCTGGGATTCCACTCTCACTCCGACCATGTTCAACAGCCTGCGTTTCCAGTGGTCGCGCGACCTGGAAATTCAAGGCGCCAACGGTTCGGGGCCCAGCGTGAGCGTGGCCAACGTGATGGGCTACGGAATGCCGAACGCGCTGCCGCGTCCCGCCTTCCCGGACGAACACCGGCTGCAATTTTCGGATGTGCTTTCCAAGAACAAGGGCCGCCACACATTCAAGGTAGGCGCCGATTTCAACGCCATTCACGAACTGCTGATCAACCTGTTCCAGGGCGGCGGCGTCTACAGCTATTCGGGAGCCACGGCGTTCAATGGCTGGGTTGCCGACGTGATGGGCGTCAACCTTGGCGATGGGTTGACGGGCCGCCACTTTGCCACTTTCGTGCAGGTGACGGACCCGGTCACGGGCGTCGGCAAGGACGATTTCTACGACAACGATTTCGCCGGGTTCGTGGAAGACACCTGGAAGGCCAGCCCGCACCTGACGCTGAATCTTGGGGTGAGGTACGACCTCCAACACATTCCGGCGCCTCCCAAGCCCAACACCAACACGCCCCTCACCACGTTGTACACCTCCACCATCAACATCGACAAGAAGGAGTTTGCGCCGCGCCTGGGGCTCGCCTGGGCCGCCGGTAAGGGAACCGTGATTCGCGCCGGTTACGGAATCTTCTACGCCAAGACCTCCAACAGCACCTATTACGCAACGCGTGTGGAAAACGGCGTTTACCAGCAGACCTACAATTGCAATCCCACCACCTGCCCGTTGCTGACTTTCCCCAACCTGATCTTCACCCCGCCGGGCGCCCAGCCGGTGGCGCCGTTCCCTGGCGCCCTGACACCGCGAGTGGTCCCGTTCACTCCGGGAGGCAACACTGCCACCACGCGCGGCCAGTCGCCGGACTTCTTGAACCCCAGGGTGCACGAAGGCGAGGTGACGGTAGAGCACGAACTGCCGGCTGGCATCAGCGTTTCGGCGAGCTATGTTTTCAGCCGGGGCCTGCACCTGCCGATCTTCATCGACTCGAACATCGCCCCATCCACAACCACCAGGACCTACGACGTCACCACCGCCTCGGGCGCGACGCAGAGCACCCTGACGGACCAGTACTACACTTCG
>Ga0210402_10001115_pt1 | contig 28207 bp, 26 predicted proteins | sample IncBWC7MmetaG_FD_161055 | JGI IMG/M metagenome (GOLD analysis project Ga0210402, IMG submission 161055) | Forest soil microbial communities from Barre Woods Harvard Forest LTER site, Petersham, Massachusetts, United States - Inc-BW-C-7-M | ecosystem: Environmental > Terrestrial > Soil >...
CGCCTTGGTCAGTGCGTTCATGTGGGTCATGACTTGTCCCTCCTAGCGACGGCCGCCGCCGCCACGCCCGCCGCCACCACCACCGCCGCGTGCGCCACCACCGCCGCCGCCGCGCGACGCACCACCGCCGCCGCTTGACATCGAATTACGGCTCGAAGCACCGCGCGAACTGTCGGCGCGCGCGGCGTTTCCGGATCCATAGCCGCCGAATGCGCCACCGCCGGCACTGCCGGCGCCGGCTCCGCCACGCGTTGCGGCACCCGAGGCGCTGGCCGCGCCCGCCTGATTACGCCCACCGCCGCCCTGCCCCATACCCCCTGCGGGTTGCGTGGAGGGACGCGCGCCCGCTCCGCCTCCGCCTCCACCTCCGCCCGGGCGCGAACCGGCTCCGCCGCCGGCGCCGCCCGGACGGTTCGCTGCTGACGTTGTCCCACGTCCGGCTCCGCTGCTGACTTGCCCGGGTCGCTTGTCGGATTTCCACGCCGAGCCACCCCCACCAGGCTGCTGCGACGGCCGGTTACCCGAATTGCCTCGGTTGATGTTGCCGGTGTTGATATTGTTGTTGCCGCGGTTGATGTTGATGTTGTTGTTGATGGTGCCGCCGCCCCAGTTGCAGCCCCAGGCGCCGCCCCAGGCCGCGCCGATCGCAGCGCCCCAGATGAGGCCGGTCGCGAACGCGGCGCCCGGCGCATACGGGTAGTAGTAGGAAGGATACGGCGCCGGCCAGTAGCCGTAGACCGGCACCGAGCTGTATACGACCACCGTCGACGGATTGTATTGCGGCACGTAGATCACCTGCGGATCGGCCGGAACGATCTTGATGATCTCCTTCTCGACTTCGACGACCTGCTTGTCGTCGCTCTTCAGGTTGCCGGCTGCTTGCGCCTTGCGGCGAAAGGCCTGCACCGCGTCGAACACCGCGCGCTGGTCGGCGACCACGGCCTCGCCAAGCTCCGCAGTCCAGTCGAGGTCGGCGCTCATCTGCTTGACGACTTCGGGATAGTTGAGCAGTGTCTTGACCGAGTCATCCCAGTTGTCGTCGATCGGCGCCTTGGGATCCGCCTTTCGCTTCGCGAGAAAGCGGTCGGCCTGGACGATCTGCAGCGGATTGGTCGACGCCGGCAGGATGACCGCCACCAGGTCGTCGGGATAGAGCGCTATGGGACCGACGAGCTTTTCGAGCTCCGCAGGCGACGGCGCCTCCGCGGCGTTCCCGGAAGCGGCGGGCGCCTGCGCTACGACCATCGGCGCGACGACCAACGCAACACAAGTTGCCAGCGCCACCAGTCCGGTAAATGCCGGTCGCGCGAAATGCCCTCGGTTCGTATCCATAGATGCCGCCTCCAGTAACCGGGCTAGTCGTTCAGCTGATAAGGGGAATTGCCGCGGCCATTTCGTAGCGGATTGCCGCGCGAATCTTGCTCTCGATCTGCAAATAGCGTGCCGCCTGCGTCGCGGGCAGCGCCTTAGTCAGCTTCGCCGCGTAGTCCCTGCGCAGCCTCGCTTCCGCGTCGTCGATCGCGATCGCCTCATCGAGAAACTTTTCCGCCGATGCATTCGAGATCGGGCCGGCCTTGTACGCATCCGCATAGGCGAGGATCGCGTTGCCCAGGCGCTCGTTGATTTTTTTCAAATCGTTCTGGTAGGCGTCGTAGATCGGCCAGAAGGCCTTCGCCTCGGCGTCAGTCAATTGCATGTTGGCCGCAACGAGGACCTTCTTGTCGGCCTTCAGCTTGTCGCGCAGGATCTGCATGTTCATGTCGGCAGCGTTGTCCTGCGCGTACCCTGGGGCTCCGACGAATGCGAACGCGGCGATCAGTGACCACAACAACTTTTTCATGTGCTGTTCCTCGCGTAAGTGTCATTGCTCGATGACGAGACTGCCATACAAACAACCCCGCGCGCTGTTCATGACTGCTCAGTGCTGGTTCCGCTCCGCGTCGGGCGAATGCGCCACGCCGCCCCAATTCGCCTGCAACAACGCGCCCCGGTCGGTGATCTGGTAATTCATCGTTGGGTTCTTTCGGTATCGATCGAATTGTTAACGGACTGCGACGCGCTGCAGCGTTGCAGTTGGCTACTTCACCGTATAGCCGCGCCCCTCGAGGCACGCGGCACGCGCCTTCTGATACGCCTGCTGGCCGGCCTGTTGCTGCTGGCTCGCCTGCTCTCCTTGCTGTTGCGTCTGCGCCGCGTTCTGGCGCCGGCTCTGGCCGCGAGCCGCGACCGCACCCGCCGCCGCGCCTGCACCAGCATCGCCCATTATTCCTCCGACTACCGCGCCTCGCGCCGCTCCGCGCGCGCCGGCGCCCGGCGTGGTGCCGGTCGCCGTGGTCGCCGGCGCCGCGGCCGTCGTTGACGGCGGTGGGTTGGCGGGGTCGTATTTGGCTTGCTTTACGGCCCACGTATGACACTGCCCTTCATCCTTCTTCTGTTGCTCCGGCGTTTGGCCCTTGGCTGGGTAGACGAACTGTTGCGCCGACGTGCCGGCTGCAAACATCGCCGCGATGACCAGGGCAAGACCCCGCTGTGTATCCTTTCTCACTCGCATTGCTGTCTCCTTATTCCGATGCTCGATCTCGAGGCTTCAGAATCCGCGCCCAACGCGACCGCTACTTCTTCCCCGCAGGTGTGACCTCGATCGCGACCGCCTCGGTATATGTAGCTTCGACTTGATCGCCCTTCGCGACGAGCTTGAATTGCTCCGGATCGCGGACCTTGAGCTCTACCGTGCGCTGCGGCCCACGAAGCGTAATCGTCTGCGCGGCGGCGTTGACCTCGACCACGTCGGCGACAACCGTGACTTGCCTGCCGACCGTCGCTGCGGGGCGCTCACCCGGCTTCGCCGCCGCCATACCCGCCTGTTCGGTCCGTGTGGGAGCCATTCCGCCGCCCTTCTTGAGCTCGAGCGTCAACGCTTCGATGTACGCGACATTGACCTGATCGCCGACCTTCATCTGGGCGAAATTCTTCACTTCCGGTCCAGCCGTCACTGTAATTTCCTTGCCCTGCGGCCCCTTCAGTGTAATCGAACGTGTCGCTGCGTCGATTGCGGCAATCGTTGCCGTGACCTTGACCGTCTGCGCGGCGGTGGCGACACCGGGACCCTTGCTGACGACAGCGGCGCCGGTTTGGGCCATGGCGGGCAGCACGAGTGCCGCTGCGATTGTCGATCCGACGAGAAATTGTTTAAGCATTGCAGGCCTCCGTTGCACTATGGATGAATGGAATTCGACCGCTTCTTGGCCGGCGAGAAAGGTTCCCGCCATGCTCCCGAGACTAACGCGCCCGAGACACGCAGTGACCTCGAAAACTTACCAGTTAGCCACATGGAATCTACGGGCGCTCATTGGTTGCACGGATCGCCCGGCCGTTGACTGGCTGGGTCGGCCGCGCGTTCATCGGATAGATCTTACCAAATGCCGCGATCTCCTCTCCTGCAATCTTCACCGGGGTCTTCAGGACCAGCCACGTCACTTCCTCGCTGCACGGCGGCGTCGTCAGGGAACCCTGGAACGTGTAGTAGCCGCGGCTCTTGGGCAGCAGGTCGGTCACGTCGATGGTGACATTCCCGGCAAGCGCTTCCTTCTCCTTTTCCTTCGGCAGGTTCTTCCAGATCGAATCGATCAGCGCGCTCGCGCCGCCGGCATCGAGCAGCACCGCCACGACCGCCAGCTTGCCGTCGGCGCTCTTGTGCACGAGGTGCGCGACCATTGCATGCGACTTGCCGTCGACCTTCTCCTCGCTCGGCTTGTGAAAATGGAATTGGACGAGCTCGTAGCGCGCGCCGCCGACTTCAATCGAGCTGCCCGGCGCGTAGTTCACTTGAATGGTGTGGCCGTTGTCGATGACCTTGAGCGGCGACGGTTTGTAGTCGAACTTGATGGGAGGAAGGTCCGCGGCTTTGGCCCCCCGGATGTCGATCGGCGACTGATTCTTGCCTATCTTGCAGGTCGCGAATTCGGAACTCAGTGCTCCCCACTCGGCCGGTCCCCCATGGCCACCGTAGGTCCAGTGCGCGCCCTCGCCTTGAGCGGCGGCGACGTAGGCAAGCACGAAGCCAATGCTCAGTGCTACGACTCTCTTGGGTACGCTCATTTCATTTCTCCTGGACTGGTCATTGGCCTTGGGCGGATGGCTAAAATGTCGATCCGGTGTGTGCCCGCTATCCGCTTGGTTAAAACGCCCGAAACACAAGTTTGTTTACTGTGCGCCTCTTTGGTGCGATGAGCTCTGCTTCTTACCAACAGTGAAGCGATTGTCGAGTGCTATGGCGCGGCGGCCTCAGCTGCGGACCCTGCACGCGGCGGGTCAGCCAGGATTCTGGCCCCGACGTCCTTGAGAAGACGCTGGAATTCCGGTGACGCCATGATGATCGTCCCCGCCGCCGCGCGCAAACGATCGACGGCCTCGGGGGGCAAGACAAATGACGTGGGCTGTTGATTCAAGTAATTCTGCTCCGCCTTGTCCTTCAACTCGGGGAACGACACATCGATGGCATAGATTTCGGCGTCCGGGACGCGCAAATCGGCGGCGACCGCAGGATCCTTGTTGGCCGCATAGGCTGCCGAGTTGCGGATCCGGCGCAGGGCTTGCCAGTGCGCCGCGGTGTCCTTCAACAATTCGACGGACTCGTAGGAAAAGGCATCGATGGGAGTGCCCGCCGCTTTGAGCAGAATGTCCACGGTGCCGGGCGGGTCCTCCGACTGGTCCCAGTCGGTCGGCGGCGACGACAGCGAATTGACGATGAAGACAATGATTCTCTTGGTACTGTCGAGCGGCGTCGGCCGACCGATTGCGTGCAAGGACTCGAGTATCTCGAGCGAATCGAGCACGGCGCGCATGCCAACGTTGTCCGACACGCCGCCGTCGACGAGGTGAAGGTAGGGCCGATGAACGCTGTCGGTGAAGGATTGCTCCGCCTTGAGCGAGCGTAGCGCCCGTGCGGCGGGTCGCGGCGGCTCCGTGGACTCGAGGAACGGCTTCGCCCAACCGGGCGTTGTGGCATTGCACGAACCGCCATAGTTCTTGATCGTGATCGACGAGAGCACCACAGGCACGGCCGACGACGCCGCAGCGGCGCGGGACAACGCCATCTTATTGAGATCGGAGCATATGAGGTCGAAAGTGCGCTGGCTGAAAACGAAACGGGAGCCGGTCGAGATGTCGGTGGCCGATGCGAGAATCAGCGGCCCGGTGCCTCGGTCAAGGTCGCCGAAGGTGGCGCCGTGGAACAGGATTTCATCGTACAACTGGGCCGCCAGTTCGGAACGCCCCCATCCCGTCGAACCCAGCTTCGCCCAATAAGCCGGATTCAATGCCCGCGAGACAATCTCGCCCTGAACATTGCGTTTCAGGAAGCCCTGCTCGTACTCGGCAAACAATTTTTCGCCGTACAGCCCATACGCCAGAGCAGTGAAGCTGCCTCCCGACACGCCGGTGATGACGTCGACTTCATCGAGCAGGCGGCCCATGTTGCCCTTCGGTCCGACAATCTCGGTACGCCGCAGGAACTCCAGCACGCCATACGAAAAGGCGGCGGCGCGCGTGCCGCCGCCAGAGAAGGCGAGGACGATCAGGTTATCCTTGTCCTTGTCTTGCGCCTGGCGCACCTCGAAACGGTACCCGGTGCTCAGGTCGGCCTGAGTGATCGGCGGGTTGACCGGGCGGGTGGCACAACCTCCAAGCGGCAGCGCCAACGCAAGTATCAGCAGCAGGGGCTTACACCATCCAGTTACGGGTTCGCCGAGGCGGTTCATGCAGAGGTGTCCCATATTTTCCGCGCGAGCGAGACAGCGAGAGCATACTTTAACGCTGATCCGGATTTACATCTTTCGCAAGCGTGCCCGAGCGCAGTCGATGGGCTGATTGCGCCTCCACCGAGCATTCCAGCACCGATCAGATGCGACCAATGGAATGGCCAAAGCAAGCATAACGCCGGCAACCGTCGGGTGAACCCCTGACTTGAGCATGAGAAACCACATCAACGCGCCCCCCAGCGGGTACGGAATGAGGGACATGACACGAAACCGCCGATTCAACACATGGAGCAGTATCCAGACAACGAAGGCGCCAACAAGATACCCAATTGAAAGTTGGAGTGTGTAAACAGCGGCGATGATCACTATCGCGCCCAAATCGTCCATTACGGCGAAGGCCACGATGAACAGCTTCAGTGCGATGGGAATGCGATTTCCGAGAATGGCCAGGACCCCGAGAGCAAACGCGATGTCGGTTGCCATCGGAATTGCTATGCCCATTTGACTCGGCCTCCCCCTCGCCGCCCGCCGTGGAAGGTGCATGACGGTGAGGTATAGAGTCGCTTATACTCAAGCAAGGCCCCCACCCGATGATATTCATGAGACCCTCAATGAAATTCGCGCCATGCGTCATGCTGTTGTTGCTCCTGCAAACGATCCCTTATTGCACGGCCGCCGCCGCCGAAGGTGCGCTTCAAAGAATCAGGAATACCCAACAGATTCGCCTGGGCTACTTCGAGGGCTCGGCTCCTTTCTCTTTTACCGGCAGCGACAAGTCCCCTCAGGGTTATTCCGTTGATCTCTGTCAGCGTGTCACCGAAGGCATTCAACGCCAGCTAGGGTTGCACCGGATTCGGATTGTTTGGGTTCCTCTCGGATTGAAGGACCGCATCGAGGCGATTCGGACGGGACGAATTGACATCGAGTGTGGCACCACGACCTGGTCGTTTTCTCGCCAGAAACTGGTCGATTTCAGCTTGATCACGTTCGTCGACGGCGCAAGCCTTCTCGTGACGGGCGATTCGGGGATCAAACGGATAGCCGACGTCGAAGGCAAGCGAATTGCGGTCATCCGTGGCACTACGACGGAGCATGCACTCGCTGCGGCACTCGCCAAGGACAAGATCAAGGCTCAAGTCATTCCTATTGACACCCGCGAGCGCGGGGCTGCCCTGTTGAAAGACGGGGGTGCCGATGCCTTCGCTTCGGACAGGTTCCTGCTATTCAGCTTGCTCAAGACGACTGAATCCCCGCGGCCGCTTCGACTGATCGACGAAGACTTTTCGGTCGAGCCGTACGCGCTCGCTCTGCCGCGCAACGATTCGGAGTTCCGGCTCGCAGTGAACCGGAGTCTCGCGGATATCTTCCGGTCTGGAGAGATCAACCAGGTCTACGCGCGCTGGCTTGAACAGTTCGGGCAACCTAGCTTGCTGCTGTCTGCCCTGTACGTTCTCCAAGCGATTCCGGAATAGGCGCTGTGCGACGCCAATTTGCGGCGGTCTTGGCGGTTCTCTCGATCGCCGCCACGTATTCGGTCGAGGCGCAGCGAAGCACCGAACCCGTACCAGACGCTGGTGTGAGCGTTGTCATGCGTTGCCGGGATTGCGGCAGCATCCAGTCGATTCGCGAAGTTCAGGAAGCACGCGCGGTATCGCCTCCAGGCGCGGATTCCGCGTCGCCCGTCGGGCTCGTGATGTACGTCCCGCTCGGCCGAAAAACCGGAACCGAGAATGCGTTTGTCGGTTCAGCCGGGAGCCGCCAGTGGCAGGAGCGGACCACCAACGCGCGCTACGAATTTATCGTGCGCATGGACGACGGCAACTACCGGACGGTGTCGCGGCAGGGAGTCTCCGACTTCACCGTTGGCGACCGGGTGAAGGTGAACCAATTGCAAATCGAGCATTGGACACAGTAGTGAGATAACCGTGAAGTTGCCGCCGCGAGCGACATCGGTGTCTACGGAACTCGGCTTTCCCGCACGAGCTTCGGCGGGCCATAACGTACGCGAACACTTACGGACGACGCGATTCGGTCACGCTTCCGTGCAACTTTTATTGGAGATACTTGTGATGTGGCTGCGTCGAATGCTCGCGCTTGGTCTAATTCTGAACGTCTCCGGCCTACTCGCGGCCACGCTGCCGCCCGCCGAGCCGATGCCGACGCTCAATGCGGCGACGCTGGCCCCGGCCGGGCTACTCAATGGCGCCGGTTACACGGTCGACGCCAGCGCGCCGGTGGTCGGTTACATGGCCCAGTTCACCCTGCGCGCGCCGGCAGGCACCTTCGGCGCGAACGGCACCGAGATGCTGGCAATTCGCGTGGGCGAATTGGCGGCGATAGCGCAGCTGAGCCAGTTGAGTCAAACCGGCGTATTCGCCGACGCGCTCGCCGCGTCGGCCAAGAAGACCGGCGCGGCCATCGGACAAGCAGTGATGAATCCGGTCGAGACGATATCGGGCATTCCATCCGGCGTGGGGCGTTTCTTTCAATCCGCCTCCACGAAGGTCTCGCGTGCCACAGAATCCACGGGGGCGTCCAATTCATCCCAAGGCGCCGGTACCGCTGATGCCGCAAAGGATCTGCTTGGCGTGAACCAGGCGAAGCGGCAGATTGCCAAGCAGGTCGGCGCAGATCCCTATACGACGAACCCGGTGCTCGCAAAGCAACTCGATGACCTCGCAGGGGCTGCGTTTGCAGGCGGTGTCTCCCTGGATGTCGCCTTGGCGGTGACGACAGCGGGGGTGGCGACTGCGATTTCCACAACGGCAACGGTCAGCAATCTGGTCTGGGACAAGTCCCCGGAGGACATTCGCACAATCAACGAGAATAAACTGGCCGCGATGGGCGTCGCCGCGAATACGGTTCGCGCTTTCGTCACGAATCGCTGGTTTACGCCGACGCTCTCTATTCCGTTCGTCGAGCACCTCGCACAAATTCCAGCGGCGAAAGGTCGGGCGGCGGTGGTTGCGCTGGCCAGCACTGTCGCCAGTGAGGGCGAAGCGCGGTTCATGCTCAACGCAGTCAGCATGGCACGCCAGATCAGCACGGAACGAGACCCCGTCGTTGCTATCGACCTGGCTGGCCGGATTCTGGTGGTCCGAACGCGTGGCGGTCGAATTGAGGTGCCCGCGCCCGTGGACTATGTCGCCTGGACCGAACCGGTGAGGGCGTTTGCGGAGCGGAAAAACTTGAGCGGTACCCAGCGCGACATCCTCGTCACAGGGCTAGCATCTGCGCGAGCCCGCGAGGGTCTGCAAGCAACGGGATGGGCCGTCAAGGACCGCAGCAAGCTATGATCGCGTGACGGCCACCGTCCTCTACTCGACGCTTCCATCTCACGGCTGCTGCGCCGGCTGCAGTTCTGGCGTCTCCCGCAGCGACTATCGGTCGGCCCGCGCCGACACACCGGCCTTCGCCAGAATGGCGCGGCGGACAAGGCCGATGTGCTCGCGCAGCGTGTACGCCTCGCTGGCGAAGCTCGCCGGCGTGTTGATGCGCTCGACGGCCTGCTCGACGCGGTCGAGCTCCTGCAGCCACTCCTCGATCGGCAGTGTTCCGTGGCGAGTCGCCACGTCGCGCTCCAGCAATGCCAGTTGCCCGTACCAACGATAGATACGCGAGCGACCGCGCCAGCGCAGGATCTGCGGCAGCAAGTTCATCAGCGGGACCAGGATGACGACGAGTGGGACGATCAGGATGAGCGCCCGCTCGGCGTAGGTAGCGAGCCAGAATGGCAGGTAGTTGTATAGAAAGCTCGGTCCGAAGCGACGGTGCTGATCCGCATAGGGGGAGACGGGGATGTCGTCGACCTGCGCGGTCCCGGGAAACTCGCCTGCGGCCTCGAAGTACCCTTGCCGGCCATGAATTTCACGCGCGGCGTCGATAAGCAGGTTGATGAGTGCGGGATGCAGGTCGTCGCGAGCGATGAGCATCGCCTTGGTGCCGATCATCGTGACATCCTCATCGGGGAGGTTGGTCGCCAGATCGATGGTGCCGTAGGGCAAGGTGAGCTTCGTCAGGAAGGGAAGCCGTCGTGGATAGGCGTCGGCGTGCGCGAGGTTCATGAGCTTGGTCAATGGATCGCGCAGCGCCTGCTGGATGGTGGGCGTATCTGTACCGCCAACGTAGAGCGCGGCATCGATCTCGCCCGCCTTCAGTGCACGTAACGCGTCGTCGCCACCGAGCTCGACAAGCTCGGTGTAGCCACTCCCCTCGCCGGCAGCCGTGATCAAGCCCTGGGCTGCGAACAACTGGGCGACGAGTGCACGCGTGCCGCTGCCCGTGACCCCGACGGCGATCCGCTTGCCATAAAGCTGTTTGATTTGAGAAAGTGTCGATTGATCGCGATAAAAGATCCACAACGGCTCGTAGTACAGGCTCGCCAGCATCACCAGTCTGTCGGCCTCTGGAAAGGTGGCGACGCCACCTTGCATGAAGGCAACGTCGACGCCTGATTTGAGGTCGAGCAACAAACGGAGGTTGTCGCCTGCGCCACCGGTCATCCGCAGGTCGACTGCCACGCCCTCACGGCCGAGGACTTCCTTGTACCGCAGCGCGTATTGGTGATAGATCCCGCTTTCCGCACCCGTGGCAAGCACGATGTGGCGCGACGGCCCGGGTTGCAGGAACTGCGCAGACACCCAGAGCACGACGATGACCAATGCTGCGACCAACACCGTCACGCGCACACGGTTGTGACGGTAGAGCGAGGCGAGATCTTCGAATGCCATGGTTGAGCTCTTCAGACCTTCACTTCCGAATTCCCGTCTCGCTGGTCCCGCCCTTTACGTACTTCGCATCCGGAAGGTGGCAGCTCCAGAAGCGTGAGCAGCTTTGGGCATGATGTTATTTGGCGCCACCCTTGATCTTCTCCACCGCTGCCTTTGGGCAGCCTGGCTTTCCAGAACGACGCGGTTCGTTCTCGGCACACTGAAGGTAGCGGTAGATCAGCAGACGATTAGGAGACTTCAAACCAGTCTGCGTGCAATCATTGCACGGATAAGCCAACCACCCAAGCATCGCCGGCCATGGAAGCACCGCGCGAGATCGACTACGCGCTGGTGTTGTTCGCCTTACCCGGTGTGAATCAACGCATCCGCGGGTGCGACCCCGGAGAAGCGTTAAACGGCGAGATACGCACGCACGTTGTCACGGTCCATGTCCGCGCCCAAGCCCCTGGCCACGACCTCCCCGCGCGACAGGACGACGTAATGATCGGCGAGCGATTTGGCGAAATCGTAGTATTGCTCGACCAACAGAATCGCGATGTCTCCGGCGGCGACGAGGCTGCGGATGGCTCGCTCGATGTCCTTGATGATCGACGGCTGGATGCCTTCGGTCGGCTCGTCCAGGATAAGCAGCCGCGGGCGCATGGCCAGTGCCCGTCCGATCGCGAGCTGCTGCTGCTGACCACCGGACAGATCGCCTCCCCGTCGGCTCAGCATTTGCTTCAGCACCGGAAACATGTCGAAGACGAAGTCGGGAACTCTGGCGCTGCTTTTTTTCGAGGCCAGTCCCATCTGCAGATTTTCCTGCACCGACAGCCTCGGAAAGATGTCCCGTCCCTGCGGCACATAGCCGATTCCCAGCGCCGCGCGCGCATAGGGCGGCAGATTGGAGATTGTGGTTCCGGCAAAGCCGATCTTCCCGGAGCGCATCGGAAGGACACCCATCAGGCACTTGAGCAGCGTCGTCTTGCCCACGCCGTTACGGCCGAGCAGCGCGGTGCATGCGCCCGCGGGAACGTCGAAGCCGACGTCGCGCAGCGTATGGCTTCCGCCGTAGTACTGATTGAGTCCCTGAACGGAGAGCATCGTCAACGTCCGAGAAACACTTCGATGACCTCTTCGTTCTGCTGGATCTGGTCCATCGTTCCTTCCGCAAGCACCCTGCCTTCGTGAAGGACGGTGACTTTTTGCGCGATGCGCTTGACGAATTCCATGTCGTGCTCGACGACGATCAGCGTGTATTTTCCGGCCAGCGAAAGAAAAAGCTCGGCGCTGCGCATCGACTCGTCGTCGGTCATGCCGGCCACCGGCTCGTCGAGAAGTAGGAGCTGCGGCTCCTGCATGAGCAGCATGCCGATTTCCAACCATTGCTTCTGTCCATGCGACAACAGTCCCGCCGGACGCGATGCCTCGGGCAGCAGCTTGATCGTCTCCATCGTCGCGCCGATGCGGTCCCGTGCGGCGGAATCCAGACGCGCGGCCAGCGTCGGCCAGACGCGCTTGTCGCACTTCTGCGCCAGCTCCAGATTCTCGAACACCGTGTGCTGCTCGAACACCGTGGGCTTCTGAAACTTGCGGCCGATGCCCGCGGTGGCGATTTCGGCTTCGGTAAAGCGCGTCAGATCGATGGTCTGTCCGAAAAACGCCGTGCCCGTATCCGGCCGCGTCTTGCCGGTGACCACGTCCATCATCGTCGTCTTGCCTGCGCCGTTGGGGCCGATTACGCAGCGAAGCTCGCCGGCGTCGATCAGCAGCGACAGCGCATCGAGCGCCTTGAATCCGTCGAAGCTCACCGAGATGGCGTCGAGATAGAGAATGCCGCGATGCGAGATATCGACCCCGGACGTCAACACCCTCGCGCCCGACGCCGCCCCGGCGTCATCCCATTGCTCGCGCGCCATGATCGCGTTCACTTGCCTCGCCGCAGTCCGGTGCGCAGCCCCGCCACGCCTCGCGGCAGGAACAGCGTTACCAGAATGAAAAGAAGCCCCAACAGGAACAGCCAATACTCGGGCAAGACTTGCGTGAACCAGCTCTTGCCCAGATTGACCAGCGCGGCGCCCAGCACCGGGCCGAATAGCGTGCCGCGTCCGCCGACCGCAGTCCAGATGGCGATCTCGATCGAGTTGGCGGGTGACATCTCGCTGGGATTGATGATGCCGACCTGGGGCACGTATAGCGCGCCGGCGATGCCGCAGATCACCGCCGAGAGCGTCCAGATGAACAGCTTGAAATAAAGCGGGTTGTAGCCCGAGAACATGACGCGCGTCTCGGCGTCGCGAATCGCGGTGAGCACGCGCCCGAGCTTCGATGTGACGATCCAGCGCCCGAGCAGAAAAAACCCGAGCAGCGCGGCGCCGGTCAGCACGAACAGCGCCATCCGTGTCTGCGGTGCGGTGACGGAAAACCCGAGGATGCGTTTGAAGTCGGTGAAGCCGTTGTTGCCGCCGAATCCCGTGTCGTTGCGGAAGAACAGGAGCATGAAGGCGTAAGTCATGGCCTGGGTGATGATCGAGAAATACACGCCTTTGATACGCGAGCGAAAGGCGAAATAACCGAACACGAAGGCGAGCAGACCGGGAACCAGGACCACCAGCAGCGCCGCGAACCAGAAATGATCGGTGAAGCTCCAGTACCACGGATAAGCCTTCCAATCGAGGAAGACCATGAAGTCCGGCAGGTCGCTTTGATAGACCCCTTCGTGTCCGATCGAGCGCATCAGGTACATGCCCATCGCGTAGCCGCCGAGCGCGAAGAACAAGCCGTGTCCAAGCGACAGAATGCCGGTATAGCCCCAGATCAAGTCCATCGCCAGCGCTACGATGGCGTAACACATGATCTTGCCGAGCAATGTGACGGTGTAGTCGGAGACATGGAACGCGCTGCCGGAGGGCACGACGAGATTCAGCACCGGAAAGGCGACGAGCAGCGCCAGCGCCGCCGCGACGTAGAAGAGCCACCCTTTGGCCGGGAGCAGGCGCGCGAATCGCGGCCCCTTGCCGATCCCAAGCGGCGCGAAACCCGTGCTGCCGAGCGCGCTCACGCCGCGGCTTTCCGGTCCACGCTCTGCCTGCAGGAAGAATCGCATGTCACGTCTCGGCCATTCTTCCCTTGAGCGCGAACAAGCCCTGCGGACGCTTCTGGATGAACACGATGATGAACACCAGTACCGCGATCTTGGCAAGCACCGCGCCCGACCAGGCCTCGAGGAACTTGTTGACGATGCCCAGGCCCATCGCCGCGTAAACGGTTCCGGCGAGCTGACCGACGCCGCCGAGCACGACGACCATGAACGAGTCGACGATATAGCTCTGGCCGAGGTCGGGGCCGACGTTGCCGATCTGCGACAGCGCGCAACCGGCGAGACCCGCGATCCCCGATCCCAGCCCGAATGCCCAGGTGTCCACGCGGCGCGTGGGAACGCCGGTGCAGCTCGCCATGGTTCGGTTCTGGGTCACTGCGCGCACGAAGAGGCCCAGCCGCGTTCGGGTCAGCAACAGCCACATCATCGCGAGCACCAATGCCGCAAAGCCGATGATCGCGATGCGGCTCCAGGGAAGGACCACTCCGCTGATTGCCTCGATCCCACCCGACATCCAGGAAGGATTCTCGACCTGCACGTTCTGCGCGCCAAAGATCGTGCGCACCGACTGCATCAGGATCAGGCTGATGCCCCAGGTCGCCAGCAGCGTCTCCAGCGGCCGGCCGTAGAGAAAGCGAATAACGCTGCGTTCGAGCGCCATGCCGACCAACCCGGCGGCGACAAACGCCGCCGGCACCGCCGCGATCAGATAGGTGTCGAACTGCGCGGGAAAGTGCGAACGGAATATGTTTTGCACGACGTACGTGGTGTACGCGCCGATCATGATCAGCTCGCCGTGCGCCATGTTGATTACGCCCATCAGACCATAAGTGATCGCGAGCCCAAGCGCGGCGAGCAACAGAATGCTGCCGAGCGAGATGCCGCTGAACACCCGACCGACCATTTCTCCCGCGGAAAGCCTGCTCTGGACCGCGTACAGCGATTTTTCGGCCTCGGCACGAACGTCGGCGTCCGGTTCAGTGAAAGTGTCGCCGTTCTGCTCGAGCACACCCAGCAACAGCGTCTTGGTGGCCGAATTGTTGCTTTCTGCGAGCGCGCGTATGGCCGCAAGACGCGTGTCCTTGTCCTTGCTGGTCAGCTGAACCGACGCCTGCGTCATCAAAAGCAGCCCCTTGATTTCGCCATCAGTTTCCTTGGTCAGGGCGGTGCCGATCGCCGGCAGCAGCTCTTCATCGGCGCCGGTCTGCAACTCCTTTGCCGCAGCCAGGCGGACGGCGCGCTCCGGCGCGGTGAGCTTCAACGCGGCGATTGCGGTCCGCAGCTCCTTGCGAATCCGATTGTTGATGACGACGTCGTCGCGATTTTCGGGCAGCGGCGTGATTGCCTTCCCGCTCAGCAGGTCGACCGCGGTGTCGCCTTTGACGAGCAGGATCTGCGCGTCGCCGACCGTTTGCACCTCGCCGTCGAGCAAGGCCTGCAGCAGCGGCAGGTACCCGACGTCACCGCTCGCCGCGGCAACGGCAATGGCTTTCGCCTTGGCATCGTTGTCCCCCAAGGCGAGGTCGCGCAGCGTTTCGGGCGGCAATGCGCAGGCCGTCCAGGCCATGGCACTCAGGGCAAACGCGACGAAGCAGCGCATGATCGCGACCACGAAGTGCCTCCGAGCCTAGTGAAAAAAGAAACGGCGGCAGCGAGTGATCACAATCCGCCACCGCCGCTGTGTTGCACTGTCGTCATGGGCAGCGCAAGGGATCTCCGCGCGAGACTTGCCCACTCGAGCACCGTTCATCGAGCGGGCCAAAAGTTTCCGCGACCCGCGTTTCGTGCTTGCTCAGGAGGATCCATCGGTTCCAAGCGCGGGCCGCGGGTCGCGACCCGCTTCCAGACCGATGCGTCACTTCTTTTCTGGCTCGTCCTTCTTGCCTTTGTCTTCCGGAATGTACGGGCTCCATGGCGTGGCCTTGATCGGGCCGGCCGTTTTCCAAACGACGTTGAACTGGCCGTTGCTCTGCACTTCGCCGATGAAGACCGGCTTGTGCAGGTGGTGATTCTTTTCGTCCATCTTGATGGTGAAGCCGTCCGGCGCCTTGAACGACTGTCCCGCCATGGCGACAATCACCTTGTCGACGTCGGTCGACTTGGCCTTTTCCACCGCCTGCTTCCACATATTCATGCCGACGTACGCCGCTTCCATCGGGTCGTTGGTCAGCGGCTTGTCAGCGCCGGCGAGATTCTTGGCCTTGGCGTAGGTGGCCCATTTTTTCTTGAACTCATCGTTGGCGGGATTCTTGAGCGACATGAAGTAATTCCAGGCGGCGAGATGCCCGACCAGGGGCTTGGTGTCCACGCCGCGCAACTCTTCTTCGCCCACCGAAAATGCGACCACTGGTACATCGGTCGCCTTCAACCCCTGATTGCCGAGCTCCTTGTAGAACGGCACGTTGGAGTCGCCGTTGATAGTCGACACTACCGCGGTCTTGCCGCCGGCTGCGAATTTCTTGATGTCCGCAACGATAGTCTGATAGTCCGAATGACCGAACGGCGTGTACTTTTCGTCGATGTCCTTGTCGGCGACGCCCTTGCTGTGCAGGAACGCACGCAGGATCTTGTTGGTCGTACGCGGATACACGTAGTCGGTGCCGAGCAACACCCAGCGCTTCGCGCCGCCGCCTTCCTTGCTCATCAAATACTCGACGGCAGGAATCGCCTGCTGGTTCGGCGCAGCCCCGGTGTAGAACACGTTCTTGGAAAGCTCTTCGCCTTCGTATTGCACTGGATAGAACAGGAGTCCGTTCAGCTCCTCGAACACCGGCAGCACGGACTTGCGCGACACCGAAGTCCAGCAGCCGAAGACGACGGCTACCTTGTCCTGCGTCAGAAGCTGGCGCGCTTTTTCTGCGAACAAGGGCCAGTTCGACGCAGGATCGACCACGACCGCCTCCAACTGCTTGCCCATGACACCGCCCTTGGCGTTGATCTCGTCGATCGCCATCAGCGTAACGTCCTTGAGCACCGTTTCACTGATCGCCATCGTTCCCGACAGCGAATGCAGAACTCCCACCTTGATCGTGTCGGCGGCGAATGACGGCAGGCAGACAGCCATGCCGGCGCCCGCGAGCGACACGGAAATCGCGAGTCGTTTGAGAAAATTTCTTCGTTGCATGGTTACCCCGTAGTGAATGGTTGACGAACACACCTGGGCGGTCGCGCTCTTCTTGGCGCAGGAAAGGTGCGCCGGCGCGCCGTCACCTTATTGCTTCGCACAATCCATGCCACGCGTCGACATGGCCTCTAACGCTCTGTTTCCATTCGGCACTCGACCGATATCGGCAAATGGAGCGGCCGCCGCGACGCCCGATGATGGATCGGCGCGTCCCAAAGCGGTGCGTCGTTCGCGGCGTCGCACTGATTTGGAACGAAACGGTCCGCATGCGCAAGTCGAAGCGTCGGCGCGGACCGCGCGACGAATGCCTGGCGCGCTTAGTTTGCGTGGGCGATCGCGGTTTCGAGCGGCGAAGTCAGGGCAATCATGCCTCGCTCAACGACAAAGCGAACGACCGCGTCGGCTCCCGCGCCGGTCTTGAGATTGGTAAACACGAACGGCCGATCGCCGCGCATTCGGCTGGCGTCGCGCGCCATGACTTCCAACGACGCGCCCACCATCGGAGCGAGGTCGATCTTATTGATGACCAGCAGGTCGGACTTGGTAATGCCCGGGCCGCCCTTGCGCGGAATCTTGTCTCCTGCGGCAACATCGATCACGTACAAGGTCAGGTCGGAGAGCTCCGGCGAGAATGTCGCGGCGAGATTATCGCCGCCGCTTTCGATAAACACGACGTCGAGATTGCCGAAGCGTTGAGCAAGACGATCGACGGCCTCGAGATTGATCGAGGCATCCTCGCGGATCGCCGTATGCGGACAGCCTCCGGTTTCCACGCCGATGATGCGCTCCGGGGGCAGCGCCTGGTTGTCGACCAGAAACCTCGCGTCTTCCTCGGTGTAGATGTCGTTGGTGACCACCGCGATCTCGCAGCGATCCCGAAGCGCAAGGCAGAGCGCGAGCGTCAATGCGGTCTTGCCCGATCCTACCGGGCCTCCGATGCCCACGCGCAGGGGTTGGGCAATCGTCAAGGCGTTCTCCTAGGAGCGGAAAAGCCGCGTGTACTGGCTTTCGTGACGGGCGCTTGCCAGGGCGAGGCCCGGCGCGAAGCTCGTCACGTCATCGTCGAGGGTCGCCCGCGCGCGGGCAGCCACGCCGGGAATACGCTCGCCCAAGGTTTTCAGCAGGCGCTGCCCGGCAACGTGGCCGAGCGGCACGCATTTGATCGCCGCCGCCACTTGCGCTTCCAGCCAGGACCAGACGTACGCGACCAGCGCGTCGTTGGTATCGATCTCGAAGCCGCGCGCGGCAAGCGCATAGCCGGCGGGCAGCGACAGCGCGGGCCATTGCCCGAGCTGTTGGGTCACTGGCGCGTCGAGGAGCTCCAGCGCAGCAGCAAGCTTGATCAGCGCCGCGCCCATTTGTTCGGTCTCGGCGCGAAGCTCCGCCGTTTCCCGCGACGCGCAGAACCAGGTGTTCCAGTTGCTGAACGCGTACCAGTCGCGACGCCTGGCCGCGTCCAGCAGCCTCCACGCCACGGCGGCTTCGCCAGGTGCTACGACGAGGTCGAGAAGATCGCCGATCCACGTGGCGGCCGTCGCCGCGTCGTGCACCGTGCCCGCGTCGACCGCCCATTCCAGTCCCTGCGAATAACTGTAGGCGCCGATCGGCAACGCCGGACTCGCTAGTTGCAGAAGTCGAACCAGCGCCATCGTTGGGCCAACCGCCGGATCGATCGCCCGGGCGTCTTTCACGAGGTCCTTCATGAGCGCTTTTGCTGGCGCGACGCAAAATCGTGGATCACGCCGGCGTGCTTGGCCTCTCCGGAGTGCTGATGATGGCCGGCGGCGTATGCGCCGGGCTCGGGCTCGAAGGGCGCGGCCAACGGGGATATTTCGACCCCGAGGCCGAGGAGCATTTCCGCCAACACATGATCGGCGGCAAAGCGAAGCCAACCATCGCCGATCTGGATCGGCGTGTGGCGATTGCCGAGATGGTAAGCCGCTCTTGCCAGGGAATCCGCGTCCTCCGCGCGCACCTCCATCAGGTTTTCCGCTGCGCTTTGCACGAGCACCACGCGACCGTCGTCCGCCGCGAGGCGATCACCGCCGCGCAGGATCGTTCCGCGCTCGAGAAAGAGCCCTACTTCCTCGCCGCTGACGAGCGTTGCGCGCAGCCGACTCTTGCAGCGTTGCTCGAACGGAAGCGTCAGCGTTCCGTCAACCTGCGCTTCCGGCGAAGCACGCTTGTGAACGAACATCATGTCAAAAGAGGAAATAACGCTGTGCCATCGGAAGCACCTTGGCCGGTTCGCATGTCAACAACACGCCGTCGGCGCGGACCGCATAGGTTTCGGGATCGACCTCGATCGCCGGCAGCGCGTCGTTGAGCAACATATCGCGCTTGCCGAGCTTGCGGGTGTCGGAGACGGCAACCACGGGCTTGGTAAGTCCCAGCTTGGCGATCGCGCCGCTGTCGAGCGCGGCTTGGGACACGAACGTTACCGAGGTCTGCAGCGCCTTGCCGAACGCGCCGAACATGGGCCGGTAATGCACGGGCTGCGGCGTCGGAATCGAAGCATTCGGGTCGCCCATTGCCGCAGCGACTATCATCCCGCCCTTCACGATCAGCGACGGCTTGACGCCGAAGAATGCGGGCTTCCACAACACCAGATCAGCGATCTTGCCGACTTCGACCGAGCCGACGACCTGCCCGATACCGTTCGCGATCGCGGGATTGATGGTGTATTTGGCGATGTAGCGCTTGACACGAAAGTTGTCGTTTCTCGCGTCTTCTTGCGCCGCGCGTGTGGGCGGTTGCAATGGCGCAAGCCAACCACGCTGCATTTTCATCTTGTGCGCGGTTTGCCAGGTCCGGATGACAACCTCGCCCACTCGCCCCATCGCCTGCGAGTCCGACGAGATCATCGAAAACGCCCCCAGGTCGTGAAGGATGTCCTCGGCGGCGATCGTCTCGCGCCGAATGCGCGATTCGGCAAAAGCGATGTCTTCCGCGATCGCCGGGTCGAGGTGATGGCAGACCATGAGCATGTCCAGATGCTCGTCGATGGTATTGATTGTGTATGGGCGTGTCGGATTGGTCGATGACGGCAGAACATTGGGCTCTCCGCACGCCTTGATGATGTCCGGCGCGTGACCGCCGCCGGCTCCCTCGGTGTGATAGGTGTGGATGGTGCGGCCGCCGATCGCGCTCAATGTCGTCTCGACGAAGCCGGACTCGTTGAGCGTGTCGGTATGGATCGACACCTGCACGTCCATCGCGTCGCCGACTTTCAAGGCCGCGTCGATCGCCGCCGGCGTCGTGCCCCAATCCTCGTGCAGCTTCAAGCCGATCGCGCCGGCCTCGACCTGCTCCACCAGAGGCGCTGCGAGGCTCGCGTTGCCTTTGCCAAGAAAACCCAGATTCATCGGGAATGCTTCGGCCGCCTCCAGCATCCGGTGGATGTGCCATGGACCCGGAGTGCACGTGGTCGCCAGGGTGCCCGTCGCGGGGCCGGTGCCACCGCCGATCATGGTGGTCACGCCCGACATCAGCGCCTCGTCGATCTGCTGCGGGCAGATGAAGTGGATGTGAGTGTCGACGCCGCCGGCGGTCACGATCAGCCCCTCGCCGGCGATGATTTCCGTTCCGGCGCCGATGACGATCTCGACCCCTGGCTGGATGTCCGGGTTGCCGGCCTTGCCGAGTCCGGCGATCCTGCCTTCCTTGATCGCGATGTCGCATTTGACGATGCCCCACCAGTCGATCACCAGCGCATTGGTGATTACCGTGTCGGCGCAATCTTTCGACGTGCGCTGGCTCTGGCCCATGCCGTCGCGGATGACCTTGCCGCCGCCAAATTTGACTTCCTCACCGTAGACCGTGAAGTCCTTCTCGACCTCGACCACGAGCTCGGTGTCGGCAAGACGAACCCGATCGCCGACCGTTGGCCCGAACATTTCGACATAGGCGCGTCGACCGATCTTCATCGCTTCGTGCCGCGATCAGAAAGCTCGGCGGAGGGCTGCCGCGGGTTCGCCGACTCGCGCTCCAGCGACCCCATCACCGCGCCGGTGAAACCGTAGACGACGCGCTCTCCGGCAAATGCAACCAGCTCGACCGATCGCTCCTGCCCAGGCTCGAATCGCACCGCGGTGCCCGCGACGATGTTGAGACGAAAGCCTCGCGCCGCGGCACGATCGAACGCCAGCGCCCCGTTGGTTTCCGCGAAGTGATAATGCGAGCCCACCTGGATCGGCCGGTCGCCCGTGTTTGCGACGGTGAGCGTGATCGTGGACCGGCCGGCATTGAGCTCGATCTCGCCGTCCTGCGCAAAGATTTCACCGGGAATCATGGGATAGGATGGTGCACGGTGACCAGCTTGGTGCCATCAGGAAACGTCGCCTCGATCTGAATCTCCGGAATCATTTCCGCGACGCCATCTTGTACCTGAGTACGATTGAGCAGTGTCGTGCCGTAACTCATCATCTCGGCGACCGAGCGTCCGTCGCGAGCGCCTTCCAGGATCGCCGCACTGATGTACGCGATCGCCTCGGGATAATTGAGACGAAGGCCGCGTGCGAGACGCCGCTCCGCAAGCAGCGCGGCGGTGAACAGCAGCAGCTTGTCGCGTTCTCTCGGTGTAAGTTCCATCGGCGTCGCGCTCTTTGTCAGGTAGCCCAGATCCGCGGCGGCACCGCCGCCCGAAGCGCCAACGCAGGCCGGAGCTTGCGCCAAAGCTCCACGAAATAATGCCGCGCCGCTGCCGCGGAAGATCCACGATAACGCGCGATCAGCACGCCCGGCAATCGAGTCACTGCGCCCTCGCCCGCAATCAAGCTCACCTGCCGGCACGACTCCAGCATCGCATCGGTGACGACAGGCGCCGCTAGAAGGAATGTGCCAAATACGGGATTTCCGTGCAAGCCCACCGGTGATGCCAGCAGCGGCGCGCCGCCGTTCAGCACGGCCCGTTCGGCAAAAACCGGCAGACCGTCGCGCGCGAGCGTGAGGCGTTGACGCAAGGCGCCGCGATCGAAGCGCTCGCCCGCCGCGGTGCGGCCAAGACAAATGACGTCCCAGCCCAAGAACCGCGCGTCATCGACGAGCTCGATCGAGAGCTCGAGCTCGATCTTCGATGCGTCGAAGACGATCGTCTCCTGTGGAAGCCATTCGAGAACCGCGCCACGCGCGGCGCGCAAACGGATGCGCTGCCGGGCAAACGCTCCGCCGGAGCGGTAACACTTTGCCGCTCCCGGTGTCGTCAATTGCGCATGCGTGTGCGGGCCGGCATCGACGTTTACGGCCAGGGTATCGCCGCCGACTATGCCACCGGGCGGATGGATGATGACGTTCTGGCACACCGCGTCGCCTTCCGGATAAAGCGACTTCTGCACGACTAGCGGACCGGCGTGGCGACGCTCGGCGAGAACTGTCCGATTGCCGTCGCGGACGTACGACAAGGAGAGGCAGGCTTGCCAGCCGGCCGTCGTCGCGTGCTCGGCGTCGCCCATCACCTCAGTTTAGCGCACCCGGTCGCACCTGACCGAATACAAATTGGCACTGCGGGACACGTCGTGACGCCTCGAATCGGAGTGTTAGACGCTCAGGTGTGAGTCAGGTCAAATAGGCTCGTCGCTTCCAGATCGAGCACGGGGCGTTCACGTTGATTGAACATCCTCCAGCGCCAGCGAACGATGCCGAGGTCCGGACGGCTCTGGGCAACTCGCGTTTCGATCACGTCGATGCGCAAGCGCAGCTCATCGCCTGGGCGCACCGCATTCTCCCATTTCACGTATGCAAGCCCCGGGGAGCCGATCGAATTCGATCCGACAAGCGCGGTGGCGCACACCATTCGCATCGCGATCGCACACGTCTGCCAACCGCTGGCGATCAGACCCTGCCATTTGCCTTTCTCGGCTCGGGCCGGATCCGTGTGAAACCACTGCGGGTCGTACTCGCGCGCGAAGGCGATGATTTGATGCTCGTTGATGGCCTCGGGACCGGCAGTAATAACCTGACCTGGATAAAACTCAGAAAAATGCATTCGCCGGCTCTCGCGCGTTTCGCTCGGCGTCAGTATGTCTCGACGTGGAATCGCCCTTCCGCCTTGAATAGCTGCCACAAAGGTTCCCACGCACCACCGTGTTTCCCGGTGACGTCGTCTAGTGCTTGCATGACGCCGTCCTCCATGCCTTTGAGGCCGCAAACGTAGATGTGAGTATTTGCGTCCCGCAAGAGCGGCGCGATATCGTCGGCGCGTTCACGCAGGAGGTCCTGAACGTACCGCTTGGGTTGGGTTGGGGCGCGCGAGAACGCCAGATTCGTGTCGATGAAATCCTTCGGTAGCCCGGTAAGCGGGCCGAAGTATGGAAGCTCTGCCTTGGTACGGGCGCCAAAAAAAAGTAGCAGTCGTCCCTTCCCAAATTGATCTCGCTGTCGCCGTCGCCGCTCGGTCATGGCACGCATCGGCGCGGAGCCCGTTCCCGTGCAGATCATAATCAAATGCGACCCGGGGTGATTCGGCATGAGGAAGGTATTGCCGAACGGGCCGATAACCTTGACCGCATCGCCTTTTCTCAGGTCGCACAAATAGTTGGAACAGACACCGCGAACCGGCTCGCCCGCATGGTCCACCGTCACGCGTTTAACGGTGATCGACAAATTGTTATACCCCGGTCGCTCGCCATCGCGCGGGCTGGCAATTGAATACTGGCGCACGTAATGTGCCCGGTCGTTGGCATCGATGCCGGGCGTGAGGATTCCGATCGACTGACCCTCGAGAACGGGAAACGGCGTGCTGCCAAAATCCAGAACGATGTGGTGGGTGTCGCTATCGGCAGCAACATCGGTCACTCGGAAATTGCCGACGACCGTCGCCAGAATCGGGCTCTTGTGCGTAAACAAGTTGACGCATGGACGCGCCGCCGATGCGGGTGGTCGGACGGAACCAAGAACCGTGTTGCTGCCCGCGATGACAGGTGCGGCATCGCCGGCTTCAGTGAGCGGTGCGGGCGGCAGGACCACTGCGACATGCGGTGCAGCCGCGGTCGCCTCGGAAGGAAGCACGTCCCAGGTGAGTTGTTCCTCGATGCCGTAGGCCTCGGATCTTATGACGTTGCGCCAGTTGTCGATCGCGCCAGTGGGACAAGGCGAGATGCAGGCGCGACAGGCATTACAGACGTCCGCGTTCACCACATAGTTACGCGAATCATGCGTAATCGCATCGACCGGACAGGTCTCCTCGCACGTATTGCAGCGAATGCAGATCTCCGGGTCGATGAGATGCTGCTTGATAATGTCGCCCGGTAATGGGGCGTTCATCCCACGCTCCTCAAGCTCAACTGAGCCGCACGTACTGAAAGTCCAACGGCTGGCGGTTGACGCCCATGACCGGAGGCGCGATCCAGCCCGCAAACTTGCCCGGCTCGACGACGCGCTTCATCAATGACGCCACAAATGCGCGGTCCTCGTCGCTAGCTAGCCATCGTTTCTCGCTCGCGAGCCATTCCGCTTCACTGATCAAGTCGCCCGAGGGCGAGACCCGCGTATTGGCGAACGTGCCGATCTTCCGGTTGAACGCCTTGTGCGGCACGGTCAGACGGAATGGCATGCCGGCCTTCTCGATCACCTTGTTCCATCGGCCGATGCCGGCAATCGAGTCCTTGATAAAGTCGTCGCGCAAGACTTCGTTCAGCGAGTTCAACATCGGCACCTCGCGCTCGTTGAGTTGCCCGTTCGCGATGTCGGTTATGCGGTACACCGCTTGAGTGAGCACATGGTCGTCAGTGCGTTTGGCTTCTTCGTAACGTCCCTTGAGTCCGGCGCTGTAGAACGTGGCTGCGTTGGAGGACTGATCGGCGCCAAACAAGTCGATGGTGACCGAGTAGTGAAAGTTGAGATAGCGTTGCAGCGTCTCGAGATCGATTGCGCCGGCGGCACGAATCTTGGTCGAGTCTTCGGTCTGCAACTGTTTCATCACATCACACGTGCGCTGGATGATGCGTGACACTCCGGATTCGCCGACGAACATATGATGAGCTTCCTCGGTCAGCATGAATTTGGTCGTTCGCGCCAGCGGGTCGAATCCCGACTCCGCCAGCGCAGAAAGCTGGAACTTGCCGTCGCGATCGGTGAAGTAGGTAAACATGTAAAACGCCAACCAATCGGGTGTTCGTTCGTTGAACGCTCCGAGGATTCTTGGGTTGTCGATGTCGCCCGAGCGCCGGTCCAACAAGGCTTCGGCTTCCTCGCGACCATCGCGCCCGAAGTAGCGATGAAGCAGATACACCATGGCCCACAGGTGCCTGCCCTCCTCGACGTTTACCTGGAACAGGTTGCGCAGATCGTATAGAGAGGGGCAAGTCAGTCCTAAGTGGCGCTGCTGCTCGACCGACGCAGGTTCGGTGTCGCCTTGAGTAACGATGATCCGCCGGAGATTGGCGCGATGCTCGCCGGGCACTTCTTGCCACGCAGCTTCGCCCTTATGTTCCCCGAACTGAATCGGCCGTCCTTCTGCCGTAGGCGCGAGAAAAATGCCCCAGCGATAGTCGGGCATCTTGACGTAATCGAAGTGCGCCCAGCCACTAGGATCGACGCTGATCGCGGTGCGCAGATAGACTTGAAACTCCTGCGAACCCTCGGGGCCCATCTCACGCCACCACTTGAGATAATTGGGCAGCCAATGCTCGAGCGCGCGTTGCAGCCCTTTGTCACTCGACAAGTTGACGTTGTTCGGAATCTTGTCGTTGTAGCTGATGCCATCCATGATGAGTATCCTACTGCGGATTGGGCCAGACTTGCGCGAAGGACAAAAGCCACCGCGCCTGGCATAGCCATTGATTTATCACACGCGACCCCAATCGAACTGGGCCTGCACACCCTTGCCGTATACCTTGAGCGCGCCTTTTTCTCCGACTGCGTTGGGGCGAATGAAAATCCAATTCTGCCATGCCGACAGCCGACCAAAGATCCGTGTCTCGATCGTCTCGTTGCCGCCAAAACGAAGGTTCGCCTCCAAACCCGTCAGGGCATCGGGAGACATGCTTGCTCTTTCTTCGAGGGCTATCCGGATCTCGTCGGTCCAGTCGAGATCGTCAGGGGCGGAGGTAATCAGGCCCAACTGCAGGGCGGCCTGCGGTGCCAAAGCCATTCCGATGCTCTCACGCGCGGCTTCGATGGGTCCGATCTCTCCGTAGAAGCGATGGGCAAGGCGTGCCTGCTGGTTGACCATGGGATAGGTGCCGAAGTTGACCGGCGACAATGCTATCCGCGGTTCTTCGTCAATATTGCTCGGCAGGCTCAGCATGTAGCTTCGGTCCGCTGCCAAGGCCAACTCGAAGAGCGTGCCGGCGAAGCAGGAGCCGGGCTCGATAATGGCAAACACGCTGCGTGACGATACTTCGAGGCGTGCGAACGTCCGCCGCAGCATGCCGACCGTCTCGCGCACGAACCAGTTATCCATGTGTTGCAGCATCGCGGCATCGACGGCGAGGACCGCGCTCGGATCGCCTACTGTCTTAAGGAGCCAAGTGCCGATGTCGAGCTCGTTGGTGCGCATGCAGAGGATGGCGTCGTCCAGCTCGCGAGCCATTTGCAGCGGCCACCAAGCAGCGCCCAGAGCTTGAATTCCGCCGATGTCCCGCGGCTGTGGCGCGATCGGCGCCTTCACCGTCAGGCTTGCAGTGCGCTTGGCACGACTGATTTCTACATTGACAAACTCATAGCGGTAGGTGGCGTCGTCAACGCTGCGCTGCAACGGGGTCAAAGTTACGCCTTGGGCGTCCGCCGGCCGATCGCTGGATGAGGCAAGTTCCAGCGCCCGTGCCTGAACCGTCTCGTGGAATTGCGCCGGCCTCACGACCTCATCAACCAATCTCCATTCCTTGGCGCGCTGCCCGCGCACGCCCTCGTTGAGCGTGCAGAAAATATCTGCGAGATCATGACGCACCCTGCGCTTGTCCGTAACGCGGGTGAGGCCCCCCGTCCCCGGCAATACGCCGAGCAACGGTACTTCGGGCAGCGAAACGCTGGAGGAGCGGTCATCGATCAAGTAAATCTCATCGCAAGCGAGAGCGAGCTCATAGCCACCGCCGGCGCATGAACCATTCACCGCTGCGATGAACTTCAATCCAGAGTCGCGGCTGGCGTCCTCGATGCCGTTGCGCGTCTCATTGGTAAATTTGCAGAAATTGACCTTCCACGGATGGCTGGACAGTCCGAGCATGAAGATATTGGCGCCGGAACAGAAGACTCGATCCTTGAGGCTCGTAATCACGACCGCGCGCACCTCCGGATGCTCGAAGCGGATACGTTGGACGGCGTCGTGAAGCTCAATGTCCACGCCGAGGTCGTACGAATTGAGCTTGAGCTTGTACCCCTCGCGGATCCCTGCGTCCTCCGCGACATCCATCGCCAGCGTCGCAATCGGCCCGGCAAAGCTCAGATGCCAATGCCTGTAATGGAGTGGCGTAGTACGGTAGTCGACGGCGACGGTGCTAGCCGGTTCCAGCTTTTGGTCCGGTGTTTGTGTTCCCAGAATTTGCATTTAAATAGTTGCCCCTTGGATGCAAAAAGCGGCGTGGCCGCAAGGCCACGCCGCTGCGGATCGGCCCAACTAAGTTAATCGGGACCGGTATCGGTATTGGCCTTCGTGCTTGTTTCGTACTGCGGTCCGATCGTCAGCGTGCCGCTCAGGTCGTCGGCGTTTCGCACTTCGCAGTGGAAGCTCGCCTGGTTCTCCGTGCTGCCACTGCCGTTATAGACCTGCACGTTTGGATACATGCAGATCTTGCGGGTGCGTCCTGCAACAGAAGGAGGGCTAGTCTGCGTTGCCACGATATAGTCGGGCGGGACGCCGTTCTCGACCCAGTTCACGAGCGCCGAGAACATCGCTTCCCCGTCGATGAGCGGAGCGCCTACTCCGGCTGAGGCAGGAGCCCCTACCCCCCCGCAGTGGCCGTTGCCGGGATACGGGAAGAAACGGTAGAACGTCTGCGTGTCCTGGTAGTTACCTTGCGCCACCGTATTGTAGTAGTGGTAAGTTCCACGGGAAGGGATCAGTGTATCGGCGAGACCGTGGTAGGTGATCATCTTCCCGCCGGCCGCGCGAAATGCATTCAAATCGTCGTCGGTGCCGATCACGTTATTGAACTTCGCGATCGATGTCAGCATGTCGTTTACGAACGAGGCATACGTAACCGTGTGCCAGTCGAAGCTCGGATCCTGGTGAATCCAATACCGGAAGTGATCGGTTGCGATACTGAAGGGGGTCGTACCTGCCAACCCGGTTAGCGACGCACCACGCTCGAGATCGTACCAGACACGGTTGCCCTGAGCGTCCCTGGGACCATCCCAGATCTGGTTTACCGCTGAAACTTCCCTCGGATTGAGGCAGTTCGGATCGGACGAGGACCCACCGTATGCGCTGCAGAGGAATGACTTCGCGCTGTAAGTGCACGCGCGCGGATCTTGGATGATACCGTCGCCCGGGATTGCGTCCTGAGCATCGCAGGCCAAGATCGCCGCGTTGGTAACCGCATTGAGTTTGGCTGCCGAGATCGGCCCGCCAAGCCACTGG